>OLNJ01001507.1_pt1 | contig 12001 bp, 15 predicted proteins | sample 1672191 | NCBI WGS metagenome assembly OLNJ01 (sample SAMEA3136657, study PRJEB25190) | human gut metagenome | biome: human gut; feature: human-associated habitat; material: faeces | place: Austria | collected 2013 | reverse complement strand
AAAGCTGGGATTTTATAATTAAAAAAGATTTTCTTATAATAATTTATATATTGAAATATGATTTTATAACAAAATTTCACAAATTCTAATTTAAGTGTTACAATATAGCATATGTAGGTATTAGGAGAGAAAATAATGGATAGTAATGATAAACTTAATAAAGATATTATAAATAGACTAAAGAGAATAGAAGGACAAGTTAAAGGCATACAAGGTATGGTTGAAAAAAATGTATGTTGTGATGATATATTAATTCAAGTGTCAGCTGTAAGATCTGCTATTAATAAGGTTGGAGGACTACTTATTGAGAGTTATGCAAATAATTGTTTGCAATTAGATGAAGAATCTAAAGAATATGAGAGTATAAAGAAGCTTATAAAAAATATAAATACTTTTATAAAGTAATTAGAATTACAAATAATGTAGATTATTAAAAAATAAATATATTGATATAGTTTATTAGTAAATTGATAAAAAAAATAATAAATTATTGACAAATAATTTATTAACTTGTACAATTCAAATATGAGTTAAGACATTTTGCAAATGAGATTTTATATTTCTCCTTAACTTAAAAAAGGAAATGATTTAGTTCATTTCCTTTTTTAATGTCTTTTATGTGTAGTTACTAATTTTGTTATAGTAGATACGAAAATTATTCCTAGAGCAAGTGTTCCAGCAGATGCTAGAGTATTTAAACCTAGATCTAATGAACTTGATACATTACCATTTACGGCTTCTAGCATAGTATAATACATACCACCACCAGGTACTAATGGAATAAGTGAACAAATTACTAAAGTAGTAACTGGTGTTTTTAATATTCTTGCAAATATTTCACAATAAGAGCTAAAAAATATAGCAGATATAAATAATGATGATAGCTCAGAAAAATTAAATTTTAGTGATAATGAATAGAAAAACCAACCAATAGCCCCACCAAGAGATGCAAAAAAAAGTTTTTTTCCTTTAATATTAAAAATTATTCCAAATCCTAATGTAGCTAAAAACGCTGAAAAAGTTTGAAAAATTAACATCTATATACCTCCAATATTAGATAACCAAAAGCTTAATACAGCTCCTGAACCTACTGCAATTGAGATAGCAACTAAAAAAGCCTCAGCTGCACGTGTAAGTCCTGATAATAAATCGCCAGCAATAGTATCTCTAATAGCATTAGTTATTGCAAGACCAGGAACTAATAGCATAATAGATCCTATTATAGTCTGATCAAGGTTTGCTGCTAAATTTATTTTTACAAGTATTATCGCTAAGAATGAAGCTACAGCAGCAGATAGACTATTTATAAAAAATTGATTTATTTGCATATCACTTCCTTTTATTGTTATGAATTTTATAATAAATCCTATTATAAAAGCTGCTAGAAAGTCTTTCATATTACCACCAAATAATATAGCAAAACCTGAAGCACCTAAAGCTGAGAAAAGTAATGTTATATTATTTGAATATCTTTCACTAATATTTATTTTTTGAAGCTCAGACTTAAAATCTTTAACTGAAAGATTCTTTGTAAGAATATTTCTAGATAAGTCATTTACTAAATCGATTTTATATAAATCAACAGTTCTTTTTGACACTCTCTTAATTAGAGAATAGGTTTGACCTTTATGGCAAATAGAAGCCATAATTCCTGTTGGAGTAGCAAAACTTTCTGCTTCTTCAGCACCAAAAGCTTTACAAATTCTACAAATTGTTTCTTCAACTCTATAAGTTTCTCCACCATTTTCAAGAATCATTTGTCCTGCAAAAGTAGCAACTTGAAGTATTTCATTCATAATTATCTCTCCTAAATTAATTTTACTTATGTATTATAACATTAGATAAGAGAAAAAAACAGTTGATATGTATTTAGAAAAAAATTATAATTTAGAAAAAAAGAAAAAGGTGATGAGAATGAATTTTAATAATTTAAAAGATAGTGATAAAGAAATTTTTGATTTAGTTCAAGGTGAATTAGATAGACAAAAAAATGGAATAGAGTTAATAGCTTCAGAAAATTTTACATCTAAAGCTGTAATGGAAGCAATGGGTTCTTATCTAACAAATAAATATGCGGAAGGATATCCAAATAAAAGATATTATGGAGGATGTCATATAGTTGATACAGTAGAAGAAATAGCACGAGAGAGAGCCAAAAAGTTATTTAATGCTGAACATGCTAATGTACAACCACATTCAGGATCACAAGCTAATATGGCTGTATATTTTTCAGTATTAAATCCAGGAGATACTGTATTAGGAATGGATTTAAGTAACGGGGGACATTTAACTCATGGGTCACCAGTAAATTTTTCAGGAAAGTTATTTAAATTTGCTTTCTATGGTGTAGATAAAATTACAGAAGAGATAGATTATGAAGAAGTTAGAAGAATAGCTGTAGAAACAAAACCTAAGCTTATTGTAGCAGGAGCTAGTGCTTATTCTAGAATAATTGATTTTAAAAAATTTAGAGATATATGTGATGAGGTAGGAGCTATTCTTATGGTTGATATGGCTCATATAGCTGGATTAGTTGCAGCAGGGGTACATCCTTCACCTATTCCATATGCAGATTTTGTTACATCCACAACACATAAAACATTAAGAGGACCTAGAGGTGGATTAATTTTATGTAAAGAAAAGTATGCTAAAGAATTAGATAAGAATATTTTTCCAGGGATGCAAGGTGGACCACTTATGCATGTTATAGCAGCAAAAGCTGTGTGTTTTAAAGAAGCTTTAGAAGAAGAATTTGTTACTTATATAAATGATGTAGTTAAAAATTGTAAAATCCTTTCAAGAGAATTAATTAATTTTGGATTTAAGATAGTATCAAATGGAACAGATAACCACCTGTTATTAGTAGATTTATCTAATAAGAATATTACAGGAAAAGAGGCAGAGAAACTATTAGATAGTATTGGAATTACTGTAAATAAAAATACTGTTCCGAATGAAACAAGAAGTCCGTTTATTACTTCAGGTATTAGAATAGGAACTGCTGCTGTTACAACAAGAGGATTTAAAGAAGAGGATATTATTGAAGTAGCTTCAATAATTAATGATGCAATATCTAATAGAAATTTAGATTTAGGAGAGTTGAAAAATAGAGTAACAGCTTTATGCGAGAAGCACCCATTATATAGTTAAAGATTAATTAAAGTTAAAGATTAATTATGGAAAAGTATTATTTTGAAATAAAGCTTTAAAGTTTATATCTATATGGATTATAGTATAAATAAAATATTAAAATATAAATGATAAGCAATGGAGGAAAATATGAGATTAATATCTTGGAATGTAAATGGAATAAGAGCTTGTGTGCAGAAAGGATTTCTAGAGTTTTTTAAAGAAGTAGATGCAGATATTTTTTGTATTCAAGAAAGTAAATTACAAGAAGGACAAATAAACTTAGAGTTAGAAGGATATTATCAATATTGGAACTACGCAGAAAGAAAAGGATATTCAGGAACAGCAATATTTACAAAAGTTAAACCTTTAACTGTTTCATATGGAATTAATATTGAAGAGCATGATAAAGAAGGTAGAGTAATAACATTAGAATTTGATGATTATTATGTAATTACTGTATATACTCCAAATTCACAAAATGAATTAGCTAGATTAGATTATAGGATGAAGTGGGAGGATGATTTTAGAAACTATTTAAAAAGCTTAGAAAGAAATAAGCCTGTAATTTTATGTGGAGATCTAAATGTAGCACATAAAGAGATAGATTTGAAAAATCCTTCTACAAATAGGAAAAATGCTGGATTTACTGATGAAGAAAGAGAGAAGTTTTCTACTTTACTAAATTCAGGATTTATAGATACATTTAGATATTTTTATCCAGATTTAACTGGAAGCTATTCTTGGTGGTCATATAGATTTAATGCTAGAAAAAATAATGCTGGATGGAGAATTGATTATTTTGTAGTATCAGAAGCTTTAAAAGATAAGTTAGTTAGTGCTAAAATACATACAGAAATATTTGGTTCGGATCATTGTCCAGTAGAACTAGTAATTAAATAAGTTTAAATCAGAAATATAGATATAAGTAAAAATAATACTTATGTCTATATTTTTTATTATTATTTAATAATTTATATGTATTTGGGCAAACTTAATTTGAAAGTGTTATTTATAAGAATTTTTATAATATAAAAGTTAAAGGAGGTTATTGATATGAATAAAGCTTTCATAGCAATGCTATTAGCAACATCAATTATATTTGCAGGGTGCACATCGAAAGGGGTAAATGATGGAAGTAATACTTCAAATAATACTTCAACTAGTCAAAGTGAAAATAAAACGAATGATTCTAGTATAGGAGAAAATGTAAATGTTGATACAAAGGTAACTACAGCTGAAGAGGCAATGAAATTATTAGAAGATGGGAATGCTAGATTTCTAAGTGATAAAAGTGAGCTAAGAAATATAGATTCTGCACGAAGAAATGAGCTTAAGGATGGGCAAAATCCTTATGCTGTTATAGTTTCTTGTTCAGATTCAAGAGTAACACCTACAACTATATTTAATGCTGGTTTAGGAGAGATATTCGATATAAGAATAGCTGGAAATATTGTTGATGATGATGCATTAGGATCTATTGAGTATGGTGCAGAACATTTACATAGTCCTCTTATTGTTGTTATAGGGCATCAAAGTTGTGGAGCAGTAACTGCAACTTACAACAGCGTAGTAAAAGGTGAAAAAGCTACAGGACATATTGAAGATATAGTTGAAAAGATTGAACCAAATGTAAATTCAAATGGAACAATTGATGATGCTATAAGAGCTAATATAGATTCAGTAGTAAAAGAGATATCTGAGGATGAGATAATAAAAAATCTTATAAGTGAAGGCAAGGTAAAGGTAGTTGGAGCTTATTATGATTTAAATGGGAAAGTAACTTTTAACAAATGAAAAAATGAATAAAAAGAGTTATCTTTGGAAAAATAACCTATATGTAATGAATTTATTGTAAATTTATATATAACAAAATAGCAAGGAGGAATTTGTTTTGCATTTAACTATTAGAGAACAAGAAAAGTTAATGGTTGCTGTTGCGGCAGATGTAGCAAGAAAAAGAAAAAGTAAAGGCCTAAAACTTAATTATCCAGAAGCTATGGCAATAATAACTGATGAAATGTTAGAAGGCGCGAGAGAAGGTAAAACTGTAGAGCAATTAATGCAATATGGTACAACAATATTATCAAGGAATGATGTAATGGAAGGTGTTCCAGAAATGATTCATACAGTACAAGTAGAATGTACATTCCCAGATGGAACAAAACTAGTTACAGTTCATGATCCAATACAATAAGGAGGTAGAGTATGATACCTGGAGAATTAAAGATAAAAGAAGGAAATATTTTATATAATGAAGGCAAAGATGCTATAACTTTAGAAGTTGTAAATACTGGAGATAGACCAGTACAAATAGGGTCTCATTATCATTTCTATGAAGTAAATGATTCATTAGCATTTGATAGAAAAGCAGCTTGGGGAAAAAGATTAGATATTCCTTCAGGAACTGCTGTTAGATTTGAGCCTGGAGATAAAAAAGAAGTTAATTTAATAGACATTGGTGGATATAGAAGAGTTTATGGTATAAGAAACATGTGCGATGGATTCTTAGATGGAATGTCAAAAGGGAGTGGTGAAAAGTAATGAGTTTCGAAATAGATAGACATAGATATGCAGAGTTATTTGGACCAACTGAAGGAGATAGTATAAGACTTGGCGATACTGATCTTTTTATAAAAATAGAAAAAGACTACACTGGATATGGAAATGAGTGTAAGTTTGGTGGTGGAAAAACATTAAGAGATGGTATGGGGCAAAATGCGACCCAAACTAATAAGCATCCAGAAGTTGCAGATATGATAATTACTGGTGCAACAATAGTTGATTATACTGGTATATATAAAGCTGACGTAGGAATCAAAGATGGAAAGATTCTTGCTATAGGTAAGGGTGGTAACCCTGATACTATGGATAATGTTGATTTCGTAGTAGGAGTAGGAACAGAAGCACTAGCTGGAGAAGGAAGAATATTAACTGCTGGAGGAATAGATACTCATGTTCACTATATTCACCCAGGATGTGCACAAGTTGCATTAGAAGGTGGTATAACAACATTAGTAGGTGGAGGAACAGGACCTGTAGATGGTACAAATGCTGTTACTTCAACACCAGGACCTTGGAACATAAAACAAATGTTAAAATCTGCTGAAGGATGGCCTGTAAATGTTGGTATATTAGGAAAAGGAAGCGGAGCTAATATAGATGTAAATGCACAACAAATTGAAGCTGGAGCAATTGGATTAAAAGTTCATGAAGACTGGGGTGCTACAAGATCAGCTATAAATTACTCTTTGGAAACAGCTGAAAAATATGATATTCAAGTTGCATTACATAGTGATACATTAAATGAAGGTGGATTTGTAGAACATACAATTCAAGCAATTGCAGGAAGAGTAATTCATGCTTATCATACTGAAGGAGCTGGTGGAGGTCACGCACCAGACTTGATGGAAGTTGCATCTCAAATTAATGTTTTACCTGCATCAACTAATCCAACTAAACCATATACAGTAAATACTGTTGCAGAACATTTAGATATGATGATGGTTTGTCACCACTTAGATCCTAAAGTTCCAGAAGATATAGCTTTTGCTGATTCAAGAATTAGACACCAAACAATAGCAGCAGAAGATATATTCCAAGATATGGGAATATTTAGTATTATGAGTTCTGATACATTAGCTATGGGAAGAATTGGAGAAGTTGTAACAAGAACATGGCAAACAGCTTCAAAAATGAAAAAACAAAGAGGAACATTCCCTAATGATAGTGAGTATAACGACAATAACAGAGTTAGAAGATATATTGCTAAATATACTATAAATCCAGCAATAGCACAAGGAATGGATAAATATATAGGTTCTGTAGAAGTTGGTAAGTTTGCAGATTTAGTTCTTTGGGAGCCACCTTACTTTGGAGTTAAACCACATCTAATAATTAAAGGTGGAATGGCAATTAGAGGAATTATAGGAGATGCTAATGCATCTATTCCAACATGTCAACCTGTAGTATACAGAGATTGTTATGCTGCATTTGGAAAAGCAAAATTCCCAACATGTATAACTTTTGTTTCTAACTATGCATATGAACATGGAATAAAAGAAGAGTTAGGACTACAAAAAACTGTATTACCAGTTGGTGGAATTAGAAATTTAACTAAGAAAGATATGAAGTTAAACGATGCTACTCCTGAAATTAGAGTAGATCCACAAACTTATGATGTTACAGTTGATGGTGAATTAATTACATGCGAACCTGCAAGTGAATTACCATTAGCTCAAAGATACTTTTTATTCTAATTATAAGGAGAGAGCTATATGATCTTTAACCAAATAAAAGGGAATATAAGGGATATAGAAAATATAAATAATTATCATATTGAGAAAATATTTATAAATAGTGATGATACTTTAAAAAGAATTTTAAGAGTAACATCTGATCATAATAACGAGTATGGCATTGCTTTAGATAAAAATGAAGAATTAAAAGATGGAGATATTCTTTTAAATGATGGCAAAAATCTTGTAGTAATAAAAGTAAAAGGCGAAGATGTATTAGTTATTAAGCCTGATAATATTACAGAAATGGGGATAATTGCTCATTCTTTGGGTAATCGACATTTACAAGCACAGTTTAATGATGGAAAGATGATTATACAATATGATTCATTAGTAGAAGAAGAGTTAAAAAGAGATAAAATTAACTATTCAAGAGAAAATTTAAAATTAGAGAAAGCGTTCAGACATGTTGAGTTTGGACACACTCATACTCATGCACATGCAAATTGATAATGATATATTAAAACATTTAAGGGTTATCCAAATATGTGATTCTAACTTTCCTATAGGATCATTTAATCATTCTTATGGAATGGAAACTTATTTAAGATTAAAAAAAGTTTATGATACTAATACTTTTAATAGTTGGCTTGATGTTTATTTAAAAGAACAATTTATTTATAGTGATGGTTTAGCTATAAGGTTATTATATAGTTTTCTTGAAAAAAATGATATGGAATCTATATACGAACTTGATAGACTAATAACGGTTCAAACTGTAGCTAAAGAAAGCCGCAATGGAGGAAAGTTAGTTGCAAGTAGAATGATTAAGTTATTTATGGATTTATATGACTTTGATTTATTAAAAGATTATAATGATAAGTTAAGGAAAAAAGAAATATTTGGCCATCCCGCTCTAGTTTTTGGAATATTAATGTATTCTCTAAACTTTAATTTAAAAGAAGCAATAATTTATCATATGTATAGTACCGTTTCAACATTAATAAGTAATGCAGTAAGAACTATTCCCTTAGGACAGAAAGATGGGCAAATTCTATTAAAAAATTATAGTGAAGAATTTATACATCTTTATGAAAAAATAATGAATTTAGATTACGATGATTTTGGAGCTAATAGTCCAGGATTAGAGTTATCACAAATTAAACATGAAACAATGGAATTTAGATTGTTCATGTCATAGCTATAAAAATATAAAAATTAATACATATATTAATATGAATGAGGGGGTTCTCTCATTCATATTAAATAAAGATTATAAATAGAAGGGTGTTGAAAATATGAAGCCAGTTGTTATAGGTGTTGGTGGACCAGTTGGTAGTGGTAAAACTTTACTTATTGAAAGATTAACAAGAGTAATGAGCAAAGATTATAGTTGCGCAGTTATAACTAATGACATATATACAAAAGAAGATGCTAAGTTTATGGTTAAAAATTCAGTTTTATCTGAGGATAGGGTAATAGGAGTTGAGACTGGAGGATGTCCACATACTGCCATAAGAGAAGATGCATCAATGAATTTTGAAGCTCTTGAAGAATTAAAGAGTAGATTTGACGACTTAGATATTATATTTTTAGAAAGCGGAGGAGATAATTTAGCAGCAACATTTAGTCCGGATTTAGTAGATTTCTCAATATACATAATTGATGTTGCGCAAGGTGAAAAAATTCCAAGAAAAGCAGGTCAAGGAATGATAAAAAGTGATTTGTTTATTATAAATAAAATAGATTTAGCACCATATGTTGGAGCAAATTTAGAGATTATGAGAAAAGATACATTAGCTTTTAGATCCGAAAATAGTTTTATGTTTACCAATTTAAAAACAGATGAAGGAATTCAAGAAGTAATTAATTGGATAAAGAAAAATTGCTTATTAGAGGGCATTTCTTAATATGGAGCAGTTAGTAAAAAAAGAATATGCTGGTACTATTGAATTAGTATTAGAGCAAAAAGATAATAGAGTAATAACTACGAAAAAGTACTATGAAGGATTAGTAAAAGTATCTGCAAACATAAGAAATGATAGGGAAAGAATTCCAACATATTACTTGTTACAACTTGGTGGAGGATATATTGAAGGGGAAAAGTACAAAAATATATTTATCCTTAAAGATAATACTCGTGCAATAATAACTACACAAGCATCGACAAAAGTTTATAAGTGTGAGCATGGAGATAAGGTGTTACAAGAAACTACTATTGAGTTGGGGGAAAATAGTATTTTGGAATACATAGCTGATACAGTTATTTTATATAAAAATGCTATTTATAAACAAGTTAATAATATTTATTTAGATGAAAGTTCTACGCTTATTTATAGTGATGGTATTACTGCAGGATGGTCACCAGAAGGTGATAAATTTGCATATAGTAATGTTCAGCTAAAGAGTAATGTTTATATTAATAATAAAATAGTTTTATTAGATAATTTAATAGTTAATCCTAGAGAGAATGATGTAACGAAATTAGGCTTTTTTGAGGAGTATTTAAACTTTGGAACATTACTTATTATTAATAAAAATATTACTAGTAATGTTATTGAAGAATTAAGGAGAGAAGTGGAAAAACTCAATTTACCAATAGATTTTGGAATATCAGAATTAGATGTAAATGGTTTTGTACTTAGAGTATTAGGTAACTTAACACAGCATATAGAGTCAGCCATGAGTGTTTGTCATAATTATATACGTAAAAACTTTCTAGGATCTAAGGATTTAGTTATGAGAAAAAACTAAGGATTATTATCTTAAAATAGCAAAAGATAAACTAAGAAGGAGTGATTTTATGATTATTCATGGCGATGTAGCATTTATAATTTTAGCTACAGCACTTGTTTTAATTATGACACCAGGATTAGCATTTTTTTATGGTGGATTGGTTGAAAGAAAAAATTCTTTAACTATTATGTTTCAAATATTTATTTCAATAGGAATTGTAACATTATTATGGGTATTTGGAGGATTTAGTTTAGTTTTTGGTGATGATATTGGTGGAGTTATTGGAAATCCTTTTCAATACTTTGCTTTTAAAGATATTACATATATGATTAATTTAAATTATAGCGATAATATACCATTTTTAATGTTTTTTATGTATCAATTAATGTTTGCCATAATAACAGCTCCTTTAATGACAGGAGCTTATGCAAATAGATTAACTGTAAGTGGATGGATTAAAATTTTAATAATTTGGATGATACTAGTTTACTTCCCTGTCGCTCACTGGGTATGGGGAGGAGGATTCTTAAGTAAGCTAGGATTTGTAGATTTTGCTGGTGGAGCGGTAATCCATATAACATCAGGATTTGGATGCTTAGGTGGAATATACGTCTTAGGTGAAAGAAAATACAAAAATGAGCATGGACCATTTAATTTAGGGTTAGTTGCAATTGGAGCTGCCTTGTTATTATTTGGTTGGTTTGGATTTAATGCAGGTGGAACTTTAGCAGCAGCTGAAACTGCAGCAATAGTATTTACAAATACAGCAATTGCAGGAGCCACAGGAATGATAGTTTGGGCAATTTTATATGCAATGCATAGTAAAAGAGCATCATTTTTAGAAATAATAATAGGTGCAGTTGCAGGTTTAGCAACAATAACACCAGCATCAGGATATGTAACCCCACTAAGTTCTGTATTAATTGGAGCAATTGCAGCAGTTGTATGTTTCTTCTGTGTTGAATTTGAAAGAAAAAAATGGGATGATGCTCTTGATGTATGGGGCGTTCATGGAATGGGTGGATTTATTGGTACATTATTAGTTGGTGTATTAGCTGATCCAAGAGTAAATGGGGTTTCAGCTGGTTTAAATCAATTTTTAATTCAATTATTAGGTTGTGGAATAATAATTGTTTATTCTGTTTTGATGACTTTTATTATATTCAAAGTAGTAGATAAGATTAAATCTATAAAAGTAAGTGATGAGATTCAATTAAAAGGATTAGATCAAGCGTTCTTTAAAGAAAATTATGAAACCAAGCCAGAACAATAATTGAAAAAACATAAAAAACATAGGAGGGAAAAATGCTAGGAGTAGTTTTAATATATGTTGGAGTAGTTCTTATACTTAATGGAGTTGGAAGACTTTCTAATGTAGATGCAAAATCAGCATCAGTATTTAATGTATTTACTGGAATGCTATCATTTATATTAAATATTGTAGCAGTGATTCAAGGTAACTATTTTGCAGCTGGAACTGGATTGTTATTTGGTTTCACATATTTATATATCGCAGCAAGAGGTATATTTAATTTAGATGGTAGATTATACGGTTGGTATTGTTTATTCGTAGCAATAAATACAGTTCCATTAGCATTTATTGATGGATCAACATCAAAGTTTATTGATTTCACAATAGGAAATATATATTGGATATTTATATGGTTACTATGGGGATTACTATGGTTAACAGGCTTTATAGAATTAGTAATGAAAAAAGATTTAGGTAAATTTGTAGGATATTTATCAATTTTTGATGGTATATTTACTGCATGGATACCAGGATTTTTATTATTAATTAATATGTATCCTAAATAAAATTATATATTGGAAGAGGATTGTTACAGAAGTGTAGCAGTCTTTTTTTTGTAAGTTTTTATTTTTTATGATAAAAATTT
>OLNJ01001506.1_pt1 | contig 12012 bp, 13 predicted proteins | sample 1672191 | NCBI WGS metagenome assembly OLNJ01 (sample SAMEA3136657, study PRJEB25190) | human gut metagenome | biome: human gut; feature: human-associated habitat; material: faeces | place: Austria | collected 2013 | reverse complement strand
GTAGAGTTGGAATGTTATCAAATGCAGCTATTTTTATGAGCTATGGAGATACAGTAATACTAACTAATGTTAATGCTTCAGAAAAACCAAGAGAAGGTATAGATTTTTTCCCATTAAGCGTTGAGTATGAAGAAAGATTATATGCTGTTGGGAAAATTCCAGGTGGATTTATTAAAAGAGAGGGAAGACCTTCTGAAAATGCAATACTTTTTGGTAGAGCAGTAGATAGACCTCTTAGACCTTTATTCCCAAAGGGATATAGAAATGATGTTCAAGTGGTTTGTACAGTAGTATCTGTAGAACAAGATAACTTACCAGAAATTCTAGCAATAAATGCTGCTTCTATGGCATTATGCGTATCAAGTATACCTTTCACAACTCCTGTTGCTGCGGTGCAAGTGGGACTTATCGATGGAAACTTTGTTTTAAATCCAACTTCAACTGAGAGAGAAGAAAGTATTCTTCAATTAACTGTTTGTGCTACAAAAGATAGAGTTATGATGATTGAAGCAGGTGGAGATGAAATACCTGAAGATGTAATGATAAAAGCAATTGAATATGGATTTGATAAGTGTCAAGATATAATTCAATTCCAAGAAGAAGCTATGAGTAAGTTTGGTAAAACAAAGGATGAACCTGTACTTTATAAACCAAATAGTGAATTAAAATCTGAAATAGCTACATTTGCTGGTGAAATGATAAAAGAAGCAATGTGGATTACAGATAAAGATGAAAGAAATGCTGCAATGGATTTAGTAAACGATAAGATTAATGAGGAGTTTGCTGAAAAATATCCTGATAATGTAGCTGATATAAAAGAAATCGTATATAACATGCAAAAAGAAGTTGTTAGAGATATGCTTTTAAATCATAAGAGAAGACCAGATGGAAGAGACTTCGACCAAATAAGAAAAATAAGTTGTGAAGTTGGATTACTTCCAAGAACACACGGAACTGGATTATTTACAAGAGGATTAACTCAAGTAATGACTGTTGCTACTTTAGGAGCAGTTGGTGATATCCAGATAATTGATGGTATAGGTGAAACAGAATCTAAGAGATACATGCATCACTACAACTTCCCTGCATATTCAGTTGGAGAAGTAAAACCATTAAGAGGTCCAGGTAGAAGAGAAATTGGGCATGGTGCTTTAGCTGAAAGAGCATTAGAGCCACTAATACCATCTGAAGAAGAATTCCCATATACTATTAGATTAGTATCAGAAGTATTAAGTTCTAATGGATCAACTTCACAAGCATCAGTTTGTGGTTCAACATTAGCATTATTAGATGCAGGGGTTCCAATAAAAAGACCAGCTGCTGGTATAGCTATGGGATTAATAACTTCAGAAGATTTAACTGAAGAAGAAGTATTAACTGATATCCAAGGAATTGAAGATTTCTTTGGAGATATGGACTTTAAAGTTGCTGGTACTACTGAAGGAATTACATCAATTCAAGTAGATACAAAGATTGCAGGATTAAGCTTTAATGTAATAACTAAGGCTATAAATGATGCAAGAAAAGCTAGACTATTTATTTTAGATAAAATAAATGAATGCTTACCAGAAGCAAGAAAAGAAGTTTCTAAATTTGCTCCTAAGACTTCTACTATTACAATCGATCCAGAAAAGATCAGAGATGTAATCGGTGCTGGTGGAAAGGTAATTAATAAAATAATTGCAGATACTGGTGTTAAGATTGATATCAAAGAAGATGGAACTGTATTTGTATCTTCTCCTGATCATGATGGTGTTAATGCAGCTATTAAGATTATAGAAGGATTAACAAAAGAAGTGCAACCAGGTGAAGTTTACTTAGGAAAGGTAACTAAAATAGCTACATTCGGTGCATTTATTGAAATATTACCAAATAAAGAAGGACTTTGTCACATTTCAAAATTAGATAAGGCTAGAGTAAATAAAGTTGAAGATGTTGTTTCTGTAGGAGACGAAATTTTAGTTAAGGTAACTGAAATAGATCAACAAGGCAGAATTAATCTATCAAGAAAAGATGCTTTACCTGATGAAGAAGAAAAAAGTGAATAATATACTAATGAAAGAGAATTATTAAATTCTCTTTTTTTAATATAGAGAATAATTATTACTATATTAAAATAAACTAAAAGCAAAGCAACAAAGTGAGGGAGGAAATTATGTTTACTTTATATACATTAGATAATGGACTAAGAGTAGTAACAGAGTATATTGAACATGTTAATTCAATAAGTATTGGTGTAATGGTCCAAAATGGATCAAGAAATGAGACTAAAGATGAGAATGGAATATCTCATTTTATTGAGCATATGTTCTTTAAAGGAACAGAAAAAAGAACATCTAAAGATATAGTGCAGGAAATAGAAAATATTGGTGGACAAATAAATGCATTTACAAGTAAAGAAACTACTTGTTATTATTTAAAATCTCTAAATACCCAAATGGATTTGTGTTTAGATGTTTTATCTGATATGTTATTAAATTCTAAATTCGATGCAGAAGAAATAGAGAAAGAAAAAGGTGTAGTCATTGAAGAGATAAATATGAGTGAAGATAATCCAGAAGATGTTTTAGATGATATACATTCTAAAGCTATATTTGGAGATAGTACTTTAGCATATCCAATATTAGGAACAATAGATAGAATTAAATCATTTGATAGAGAGAAAATAAAAAACTATATAGATAGACATTATACACCTTCTAACTCTGTAATAAGTATTTGTGGAAAATTTGATATAGATGAACTTAAAAAGAAAATCGAGCATTATTTTGGTGGCTGGAAAACAACTGATAAATATACACCTCAATATACAATTCCAACACTTCATAATGATAGTGCTTTTACAGAGAAGCAAATAGAACAACTTCATATTAATCTTGGATTACAAGGGCTACCTTATGCTGATGATAAATCTTATTCGTTATTATTATTAAATAACGTATTTGGTGGAGGAGCGTCTTCAATACTTTTTCAAAAGGTTAGAGAAGAACTAGGGTTATGCTATACAGTATATTCATACCCTCAAACATATTTAGGTGTTGGTACTTTAAATATATATACTGGATTAAGCAAACAATTTGCTGATAATGCTTTAGAAGTAATAGATAGAGAATTAAAAATGTTTAGTAAGAATGGTATATGTGAAGAAACACTTAAAATTAATAAGGAAAAAATAAAGGCATCTTATATTTTGGGATTAGAAAGCACTTCGTCTAGAATGTTTGCAAATGCAAAATCAGTTTTATTACAAAACAAAATAAAGACTCAAGAAGATGTTATAAATAAAATTAACAAAATTAGTAATGAAGACATAAACTGTGTATTGGAGAGATGCTTTAAACCAGGAATTATTAGCTCCGCATATGTTGGGCAAAGTGTAGATATTACTAAATTAAACTCAATAATAAAATAATTTTATAATATAACAATAATTGAATTATGAAGTGTACTAAACTACCTCCTAAACGCATAAACTTATGTATAGATAAGGGGGTAGTTCTTATGAAAGATTATGAATATTATGAAAAAAAAGCAGATAATAGCTTAAAAATGCTTAGTGAATTAGAAAGATTTGAAATATTTAATTTAGAATCAGCTGAGAAATATGACAATGCTCAGAACATTGATTTTATTATAGATGAAAATGGTTATATAAAATATATGATCGTAGGAGTAAATGGTAGTAAATTTAGTTTTTTATCTAGCCGTGAATATGTAGAAATTCCATGGGACTGTGTTACAAAGGTTGGAGCTAATGTAATAGTAATCTCTGCAGATGAAACAAAAATTAGGCGTGCACGAGCTTAAAAACAGTTATGCACTGCTTAAATTTTAAGGGGGAACAATCCTTGGAAATTATAGTGCAAAAATTTGGGGGAACATCTGTATCTACAGAGGAAAGAAGAAAACAATTAGCTACTAAAGTTAAAGCTGCTATTGATAACGGAATGAGTCCTGTTGTTGTAGTATCTGCCATGGGGAGAAAAGGTGATCCATATTCAACTGATACACTATTATCACTTGTAGGAAAAAAGTTTATGAGTGATAATAAAAATGCTCAAGATTTATTAATGAGTTGTGGGGAAATAATTAGTTCGGTTGTTGTATGTAATACTCTTTATAATTACGGAATAAAAGCTGCTCCATTGACAGGTGGCCAAGCTGGTATATTAACTGACGATAATTTTACTAATGCTAGCTTTATTAATACAGATCCAAGTAAAGTTTTAGAACTTGTGAAAAATGGAATAGTTCCAGTAGTAACAGGATTCCAAGGTATTACTAAAGATGGCTTAATCACAACGTTAGGCCGTGGAGGAAGTGATACTTCAGCGTGTATTCTAGGGGTAGCTTTAAAGGCAAAAGAGATTGAAATTTATACAGATGTTGACGGAATTATGACAGCAGATCCAAGATTAGTAGATGATGTGTCGTTAATAGACGAAGTAACTTATAATGAAGTTTATCAATTGGCCGATCAAGGTGCTAAAGTTATTCATCCTAAAGCTGTAGACTTAGCTAAAAAAGCTAATATACCACTTATAATAAAAAACACTATGTCAGATAGTAAAGGAACCTTAATTATTAGAGACGTTTCAGAGGAAAATAAGCGCTTTATAACTGGAATTACTCATTTAGATAATAGAATTCAGGTAAGAGTAAGATTATCAGAAAATCCAAATCATGCAGCATATAGAAGTTTATTAGATAGTCTAGCAAAAAATAATATTAGTTTAGATTTAATCAATATTTTTCCAGCTCATCAAATTTTCACAATAAATGCAGATGAAAAAGAAAAATTAAATCAAGTATTAACTAAAGCTAATATAAACTTTACTACAGTTGAAGGCTGCAGTACTATTGCAATAGTTGGAAGCGGAATGACTGGAGTACCTGGAGTGATGGCTAAAATAATTAATACTTTAACAGAAAATAATATTGAAGTACTTCAAACTACAGATTCTAATATAACTATCTGGTGTTTAATTTATACAAGCAAATTAGCACAAGCTATGAATTTATTGCATGAAAAATTTGGTTTATAATAAATTAAGTATTAATAAAAGATTCATTAAAATTAATGAATCTTTTATTAATTTTAGAAAAAAATATTTATAATGGTAGGAAATTGATTTATAATAAGTAAGAATAATAAAACATATTTTACAAAGGAGAATGAAAATGTTTAAAGGTAAAAGGTTTTTAAAAATATTATTGGTAGCAGGATTAGTCAGCTTATCTTTAGTAGGGTGTGGTGCTAAAGCTGAAGTAGAACCTGTTAGATTAGGAACTCCAGAAGAATTAGTAGAAACATTTATTAAAGATAATCAAGAAAAAAATGTAAGTGAAATGGTGAAATTATATTCAGATGTATATGTAGATTCAACAGGATATGATTTATCTACAATTGAAAAAATATTAGAGAAATCTAAAAAAGAATATGAAATAGTAAATTCTGAGTTAGTTAGTATGGAAGATTATAGTGACACAATAAAAAGAGCTACTATAAAAATAACTTCAAAAGCTAATGATGAAGAGACTACTACTGACTATGAGTATGCGCTAATAAAAGAAGAAGATGGATGGGCTATATCTCCAGACGGGATTATAGCATGTGAAAATTTTGATATTCCTATGTACAATAAAGGTGAATTAACTCTAAATTTAGCTAAAAATATTAAATTGTTTGAAGGCGGTATATTAAGAGTTAAAGTTTATAATGATTCTAAAAATAAATTTATGTTTGGATCAGAAGCTAATAAATGTGAAATAATTGTTGAAACATCAACAGGGAAATATGTAACAACTATGGATGAACCAACAATGTTAGATAAAAAAGTAAATAGTTATTTCTTAGCTAGAATCACAGAATTAGATGGTGAAATAAATAAAGTTACAGTTACTAATATATATGAATTAGATAAAGATGAAAATATCATAGAAGATAGTAAAAAAGATATAATTGCCTATCAAAAATAAGAAAAATACCTCCTATTATTTAGGAGGTATTTTTTTGTACATTTCATTGCATATTTTGTAAAACTCATTAGGCATTCCTAAGGTAACAATGTTCTCTAATATTTCTTTATGCTTTATAAGAGGAATTGAATCAAGAATATCCTTGCAATATGATATACAACTTAAAATCAAAAAATCCATTTCAGCTATTATATTTTCAAGATTATCCTTATAGTTTTCTTTATTTAATTTATGAATTACTATAAGTGGATTAAATTGATTAGATAAAATATCGTCCTCTAAGTCATCAAAAGCATCCATAAGATAAATATATTTACCGATATAATATCCTAATTTATATAACATCTCCCTTAAGGTAGAAGAATCGTTATAAAGGGTATGAGGATAATTTTTAAGAATAGAAGCCATTATATCACTAAAAGGATGACAAACTTCGTCAAAGGTATCAAAATTTTTATTTATTTCCATACTTGATAAAGTAACTAGATTAGTTTTTATAATTTTATTAATATCAGCATAATTTAACTCTGCCTTTTTACTATATGGAGATAGAAAGATATTAAAAACTTTGCTTTTCTTATTATTATCATCATTAATATTATCTTTTAGCTTATAATCAAAAAAAGTAACACTTAAATTTGCAGCATATTTTAATGCATTTGTATCTTTTATTACTTGAATATCATAAGTAGGATGCTTAATACATCGTTTATTCTCAATAATAATGGATTCATTACTCAACCCTTCTAATATAAAACCAATAAAAGTCATATCGTAGTTCAAAGTTAATCTTGGTATATTCCCAAAGTTATTTTTTATTGAATAACATAAACCATGGTAGTAGCTACGAAAGTATTCAAATTCTTTTACCTTAAGCTCAATTTTTAATGGTGTAATATATCCAAACATTAAGATGCTCCTTTAGTTAGAAATTAGCACATACCGCCACCGCCATTGCCACACATATTCATATTATTTGGTGACATTAAGTTTTGCATTAACATACTTTGAAGTGGATTTCCGTTTTGCATATTACCACCTCCAGCTAAAGGATTTCCACCACCTGCTAGAGGATTTGCGCCACCTGCCATATTATTTAGTATATTAGCGGCATTAGCTTGATTACCTCCACACATGTCTCCACCATTACCCATTCCTTGTCCAGCTCCACCACCGCAGAGATCCATATCATTTTGAGAATTATTTTGTGCAGCTACTCTAGCGTAATTGGCTCTAATTTGAGATATTTTTCTTGTTAATAGGCGCATAGTTTCTTGATATTCATCATTATCTGGATTTAATTCTACAGCAGTTTTTAAATGATTAACACCAGCACTGAACCAACCTTTTTTTAATAAAACAAAGCCTTTTAAATAATTCCATTCTGCATTTTTTTTATCAGTAATTAAATTTAACTCTGTTTCAGCAGCAAGGAATTGTTCAGATTCTATTAAATCTCTTATTTCTTTTAATTTTATATCATTTGTTAATGTATGAAAGGCCTCATTAACTTTTGAAAGCTTTTCTTCGGTTAAAAATTCTACCGGATTATCTGAATTAGCATTAAGGTTATTAGATTCTATTATATTTTTGTAAGCAACTTCAATTTCATCTTTAGATGCATTAGGTCTAATACCTAAAACCTTATAAGGATTCATATATATATAGCTCCTTTATTAACTATTGAATTATTATAATATATTCTTAAGTTAAAGAAAGAGTGATTGAATGAATGAATCAAATTTTTATATAAATATTTAATATTTGAAATAATAAAATGTGTAAAATAGGAAGATATAAGTTTAAAAAAGTGTATATAATAAGCGAATTTTTTAAACTGGTAAATAAGAGTTAATAGTAATTTAAAAGTGACAAATAGCGATTAAAGATTAATAAATCTTCGCCTTTTGTCACTTTTAAAAAATTACCTATCTTTTATGATATATATTTTTAAATACAGTCTATTAAATCACCGCCCATACATTCACAACATGTATCTAAACAAATTAAATCGCAGCAACTAAAATTACAATCACAACAGCAATCATCACAACAACAGCAAGAACAGCCTCTATTATGGTGTCTGTATCCGGATCTATTGTAATCATCGCTATAACGTTTTCCTCTTCCAAAGAAATTAACTAAATCATCTTTATATATTGAATTATTTGGAGATAAATCATTAGCAATTTTAAGATGATTTAACGCTTCATCAAACCATTGTTTTGAAAGCAGTACTTTGCTATACAAATAATGCCAAATTGAATCGTTACATGGATTACTTTTTAATAAAAGTTCTGCAGTAGTATAATCATTTATGTTTATTAGATTTTGAATTAAAGCATAATTCATAATATCCCTCCACATAGTTTATAGTATTAATTATACACAAAGTTAGATGAAAATATTAAAAAAGTACGAAGATAAATTAAATTTTACTTATCATAAATAGACAAGTATGATAAAATTATTAAAAAACTAAAGATTGGAGATTGAAATTATGACATTATTTATATCTTATCCTAAATGCACAACTTGTATAAAAGCTAAAAAAAATTTACAAAACAATAATATTGACTTTGTCGAAAGACATATAGTTGAAGAGAATCCAACTAAAGAAGAATTAACAAGGTGGATAAAGCAAAGTAATTTAGAAGTAAAAAAATTCTTTAATACATCAGGTAAACTATATAAAGAGATGGCATTAAAAGATAAGCTTAAATCTATGACAGATGAAGAAAAAATAGAATTACTAGCAACAAATGGGATGCTTGTTAAAAGACCAATATTAATTAAAGATGATACGGTTTTAGTTGGCTTTAAAGAAGATGAATATAATAATATATAAAATAAATTAGATAAGTTAGGGAGTTTTATATAATGACAGATAGAGTACCAAAAGACTATATTGCAAAAATAGCAAAGGCATCAACATATTTTGCTTTTAAGAATGGTCCAATAAAAGAAATGTTAAAAGATAATAAATTGTCAGAAGAAGATTTAAAAGTAATCCAAAAATATATGGATGATCATTTAGCATATTTATATACAGTTTTACTTGAAGAGAATAACTTAAAAAAATTTGATCTAATAGTAAATACTATGAGTAAGTTTTATGTGAATGATAGTGAAGAAGTAATGATTAATGATGATGGGTTTGACAAATTTTACGATAGTCTATTCCCAAAAAGTAATAATATAACAATAAAATAATAATACTTAGGAGGAATTAAAATGTATATTGCATTTGGAAATAGAGTTGTTGATAGTAAAGATTTTATAAATGTAATAGAAGAAAATACGGAGTTTAAAGTAATAAAGGACATGAGCAAAGGTTCAAAAAGAGAAGATATAGTTGCTTTAAATTTAAGTATAGATATATCAGAATTAAATGAAGTTATATCAGAAAATTATAAAATAGAAGACCTAGATGAAGATACATTATTTGAAGAGTATATGACTATATCTGAAGAAATAGGATATGAAATAGAAGAATATTTACCTGAAGATGCAATAGTAAAATTTCAAGCTTATAAATGGGATCCATCAGATAATGATGTGAAAGCTATAATAGTTATAGTTCATGAAGAATTAGGTGAAAGAAAAGCAATGGATCTAATAAAGAGATTATTAAAACAAGTTGAATAATTATAGAAACAACCTTATGTTGAATAAATAAGCATTAAACTACAGAAAATATCATAAGAACTATGTAGGAAGGAAGATTTCTATGACTTATGATGTTAAGCCAATATTAGTTGTTAGTAAATGTTTAGGCTTTGATGCTTGTAGATATAATGGTGGAATTGAAAATAATAGTTTTATAGAAAATTTAAAAAAATATGTAAAATTTATAACAGTGTGCCCAGAGTCAGATTCAGGGTTATCTACTCCAAGGGATATTTTAAGAATAGTTCAAAAAAATGATAAATTAGAGATAGTTGTATCAAAAACAGGAGAAGACGTTACAGGGAAATTATGTGATTTTATAGAAAAGTTTTTGACTGATTTAGGAGATGTTGATGGATTTATTTTAAAAAATAAATCTCCAACATGTGGATTAAAAGATGCTAAGATATATACGTCAGTAGATAAAGGGGCTGCTATTAGAAGAGGAAAAGGAATTTTTGTTCAAAAAGTAAGTAATAAATATCCTAATATAATAATTGAAGATGAAGGAAGACTAACAAACTTTAAAATTAGAGAACATTTTTTAACTAGAATATTTGTATTAGCTAATTTTAGGAATGCTAAAAAAAGTAATGATAAAGATATGTTAAGAAACTTTCATTTGCAAAATACACTATTATTTTTAGCTTATAGTCAAAAGTACTCAAAATTATTAGATTCGTTAATCTATAATGATGAATCTTTTAATAGTAACACTGTATTTATTGAATATGAAAAATATCTTAATAAATTATTAGAGAGAGCTCCAAGATATACATCAAATATAAATGTATTATTAAAATCTGTTGATAGTTTTAAAGATAATATTACGCAGGACGAAATGCAGTTTATTTGGAATACAATAGATAAATATAAGAAGGGCTTAGTTCCTTTTTCAGTGCCTTTATATTTAGTAAAGGGATACATAGTAAGATTTGATTTAGAGTATTTACTAAACCAAAGTTTTTTTATGCCTTATCCAGAAGAGTTGATTCATGTTAGTGATTCAGGAAAACTTATACATTAGAATTTTAAATTAAATGCAATTCTAAACTGAATAGTATTTTTTATAAGGATAATACTAAACTTATAAAGTTTTAGGAGGGTAACACATGGATAATTCAAATGAATGGAATAACTGGAAAGAGGCTCTAGGGAAAGCTGTGGATTTAGGAGAAAATATTGGACTATCAAATAATAGTATAAATAATATAGCTGAAAAAGTTGGAGGTTTTCTAGCTAATCATGTTGAACCTGCAAATGATGAAGAAAGATTACTGAAAGAACTTTGGGATGTAGGAAATCAACATGATAAGCATGTGTTAGCAAAACTAGTAGTTAAAATGACACAAAAATAATTATATTACGCCAGAAATACAATTAAAGTATTTCTGGCGTTTATGTATTTAAAATAATAATATTATGTTGTAGATATATATTTAACTCAAATCACATATAAATAACTTGTAGTAATTTATAAGGAGAGTTATGTTGTATACTAGAAGTGCTTTAAGAAATTTTTTGTTTTGGGTTAGTCTTGCTATAGCAGTAAATATTATTATTTATTATCTATATGGAGCAGGTGATGCATTAGAATTTTTAGGTGGGTATGTTATCGAATTAAGTTTAAGTGTAGATAACTTATTTTTATTCCTTGTTATATTTTCAAGCTTCGGAATTCCAATTAATTATCAACATAGAGTTTTAGCTTACGGTATATTTGGGGCAATGATATTAAGATTTATATTCATATTTTTAGGAATTGCTGTAGTAAATAGATTTCACTGGTTACTATATATTTTTGGATTTATTCTTGTAATAAGCAGCATTAAGCTATTTACCAATCATAATGAAACAGAAGAATTTAAAAGTAATCTTTTTATGAGATTTATTCAAAAAATAATACCAGTAACTAATAAAATATACGGTCAAAAGTTTTTTGTAAGAATAAATGGGCATCTTTTGGCAACACCATTAATGCTAATTTTGATTTTAATAGAGAGTTCTGACATTATATTTGCTCTAGATTCCATTCCAGCAATTTTTTCTATAACTACCAATCCATTAATAGTTTATAGTTCAAATATTTTAGCGATTTTAGGTTTAAGAAGTTTATATTTTTTACTTGTAAAACTTGATTCGATGTTTAAATGTATGAGATATGGAGTAGGATTTATTTTAATGTTTACTGGTATTAAGTTAATTATTTTATATTTTAATATAGTTATACCAACGCTTATATCTCTATTGATAATATTTATTATTTTGCTTTTTAGTATATTATTTTCGTTGATTATTGATTAGGGGTATATTACAATAAATAAAAGTAACTTAAGAATCTGTTAAGTTGATATGAAAAAATAG
>OLNJ01001504.1_pt1 | contig 12031 bp, 14 predicted proteins | sample 1672191 | NCBI WGS metagenome assembly OLNJ01 (sample SAMEA3136657, study PRJEB25190) | human gut metagenome | biome: human gut; feature: human-associated habitat; material: faeces | place: Austria | collected 2013 | reverse complement strand
TAATTTTTTAGTAATTCTATACTATTCAATACTTCTTCCTTACTACCTGACAATAAAACTTTACCACTCCATATCTCTCCATCATCTTTTAACTCTAATACTTCTAAATTTTCTATTTCATTTAACTCTATATCAATCTCTTTAAAATTTCCTTTTACTCTAACTTCATTACTAGAAATAACTTCTGTTGTTTTGTTATCCTCATTAAAATATAAACAAATTTGTATAATAGTTATCGCAAATATAACAATATAAATAATCATTTTTCTTTTAATCATAATTATCTTTTTATCACCCTTAAAATCATATTATCTTCTATCCTCTTATACTCTTTTATATCAAACCCTTCTTCCTCAATGTTATATGCAAATTTTCTATCTTTTAAATATATTTCTCCATCGTTGTTTTGTATTGAAATATTTATATAGTAATCATCATTTATATTAATCCATTCTTTTATACTTTTTATTTTATTTTCATAGTAATATATATCATCTTCACTAAATACTTCTATATCTTTATCATAATTTATCTTATTTAAATTTAAAGGTAGTAAAATACTATTTAAAAAAATCATCAGAAATAATGCTCTTTTATTACTTCTCTCAAATTCACTAACTTTCTTTACTCTAATATTCTCTGGTAAAAAATCTTTATATTTTTGATATTTCATATTCTACCTTCTCTTTCAAATTTATAAAATTAATCTCCTTAACGACTTCATTTTCTGAAATACTTTCTATAATTATATCCTTCAAATTAATATCGACTAATAAATCTTCTCCTACTAATTCTTCAAGAAGTAACTTATGTAAAGTATCTTCTCTTTCTTCCATGGTTTTCGAGTAAATTAATATTCCACTTTGAACCCGAATAAAATATAAATAATTATTTATTTTAACTAAAGCTTTATAGGTTTTCTTATATTTAAACCTTTTCTTTATAATGCTTATTAAAGTATATTGAATAGGTTCTACACGCATCTTTTCAGCTTTATATAAAATTCTACTTACTTTATTTCTCTGTTTAATTGAATATATGTATATTTTCTTTGATTTTTTATCAATAATGTAATCCACTAATGTATCTTCATCAATAATCAAATTATTTTGTATATCTTTTTCTATATCTTTATTAATATTTATATCTATCTTTTCACAAATTTTTATTAATGGATTTTCTGCTAATATTACTACTCTAATATTTTTACCACATTTACTTGTCAGACTCTCTATATCATTATCTTCATATATTTTACCTTTATAGACATACTTATTCTTTTCTATAACAACAGTATTCATAAACTCTCCTATTTATTAGTGTATGCTGTGATATATCTCGTGGGAATTAATTTAATCTTTTCAGGCTCACTTACAACCTCATATTCCAATTTTCTATATTTCTTCTCTAAATTTTTCTTATGAATCAAATATATATCCTTATCTAATAACTCTATATATAAATTATTATCATTTGATGAAGTATATATTATTTTTTCTTCTATTCCCTCTTCTTCTAGCTTTCTCATAAGCTCTATATCTAAAGAAATTTTATTTTCTGCCACTTTTATCAACTGTTCTTCTTCACTATTAAGTGTTAAAATATCTTCTTTTATCCCATAATAATTAGATTTTCTTAGGTTTACAAAGTTTTGTTTTGCATATAAGGATATAAGAACTATTAGAATGCTTATAACGATTAAAGTTTCTAATAATGCAAACCCTCTCTTTTTCTTTATATACATCTTATTCTTCTCTCTTCACTCTTTGTAATAATTTCAAAATATATAAGTTCATCTTTCTGTAAAACATTAAAGTCTTTAACATTCTTTAAAAGAACATTGTTTCCTGTGCTAGTATCTAAATCATCATTTATTAAAGTTTTAACCATTAAGTTATTATCTTTTTTATATATAATCTTTTTCTTAATACTTTTACCTTTATGAACCATTTTTGATACAATCTCAATTTTGTCCCCTTCTACATTGATAGCTATTATATAATCACTTCTAAGAATATTATCAATATTTATAAGACAATTATCCAAATTATCTAATTCCGTGCTTTTATTTATATATAGAACGTATTCTTTAGTAGCAGAAATAATTATATTAAAAGATACCGTTGTTATTATAGTAAAAATACCTAAAGAAACTAATAGTTCTATTAATGTAAATCCTCTTTTATTCTTTTTTTCTTTCAATAAACTACCTCCACTTTATAAACTCCCTTTCTTCTGTAAAACCATCTTCATAAATTGAAATTTTAACATTTAAGCTATCATCACTATTATTAGAAAATGAAATAGTGATTCCATTACCTTTATCCATTTCAAATAAACCTTTACATTTTAAATCCTCTAATATATTATCATAATTTTTCAATTCTATTTTGTTAGCATTACTTTGTGAAATAATATTTTCCTTAGTACAGTTATACTTTAATTCGTTCATAATACAGTATGTTATTCTACTCAATTTTTCTTTGGTTTTTCTACTAGTAAGATTAATATTATAATCTTTAACTAACGCTACAAATAATGTTATAACAATCATTAAAATCATCAAACTTACTATAGTTTCAATCAAAGTAACACCTTTTCTTTTCATTTATCCACCTTTATTAATAAATATTTACTAAATCTATCCCAACTGAAATTGTTACTTCATGATATTCTCCAGTTAAACTTTTAAAAATTATAGAATTGCTAGAAACTACCCCTTTACTACTTACAGGTATTTTAAAATCAGATACAAATTTATATCCCTTTGGTAAAGTTACCTTCGCAATTATATTCTTTGTAATTTCATTTTTTGTATCTATAAAAAGTATTTCTCCACTTAAAGTATTTATCTCTAATCTGCCAGTATTTCCAGTATTATAGCTATAGTGTTTAGCAAAACTAATTATATTAGCTATATCATTCTTTAAACTTTTTGATGTAATAGTATCAATAAGTTTATATGTTGACTTACCATTTATAAATATCGGCATAATTACTAATAATATTGCTATTACAACTATAACCTCTATCAATGTATATCCTCTTTTTCTCATACTTCTATCCAATCAACCCTTCAAAAACAGGTAGTATAACTATTAAAATAAAGCTTATCACTAATCCTCCTATAAATACTATTGTTATTGGTTGTATAAGCTCTAGTATCCTATTTAGTTCAGTATTTAATCTATCAAAAAGTTCATCTTCTAATGTAGTCAATACAGTTTCAAGGTTCCCACACTCTTCTCCTAATCTTATATGTGCTAATGTATACCTAGTAAATCCAGAAGTCCCCTCTAAAGCTAACGTTAACGACTTACCTTCTAAAATTGCTAAATTAATAAATTTAAAATCTTCTTTTATTCCACCTAATAAATCTATATCCATACAACGTTCTAATCCTATAGATAAACTAATACCACTTTTAACAATTATAGAAAGTAAAACTACGGAAACATATTCTTTAAATCTTCTTATTAAAGGAGTTTTATATATAATATTAGCTAAATTATTTCTGAAGTAAAAAATAACTGTAGCCGGTGCAAGTACACCCCAAAAAGAGAAAAATACTATAAATAAGATTGGTGATTTATCAATAAATTTTTTTAATAAAATAGAAAGTTCTATGACTTTTGGTATTTCCTTTTCCATAGAAATAAAGATATCTTGGAACGTCGGTATTACAACCATTACAAAAAAACATACTAATAAAATTGTTATAAACACTAATATAGCTGGATACGTTAAAGAGCTTTTTAATCTTCTTTTCATCAAATTCACCTTTTTGTAATATACATATAATCCATTTAAAACATCGCCTAATCTCCCTGTCTCTTCCCCTACTTTTAACATAGATAAAAAGAATTTTGGATATAATCTATCATATTTGCTAAAAGAATAATATAATCCTTCACCCTTCCCTAAGTCTCCTCGTATATCTGTAATGCTTTTCTTATATTCTTTTGTTAAAGGTAATTCTTCCATCAATTCAAAAGAATTAAATAAAGGTATTCCAGATTTATATAGATTATATAAATTTTCTATAACTATCTGTAAATCTCTATGTTTTGTGTTTAGGAGTGTATTTATCCTCATTGTCAAACTCAATCTCCTCTACTTCTAAAAACAGATTATAATCATTACAACTAATTAGCCCATCTTTTAAAAGTTCCTTCAAATTGTCTACCATCTCTTTATTACTTAGTAATCTATCATCTTCATTTAGATTAACTAATTTCCGTTTATTTTCTTTATTCATATGATGTATAGCTGCTACTAATGCTCTTCCTCTATACCCTGTAAAATTACACCTACTGCATCCTCGTTTTTTATATACATTGATTTTTTTGCCTTCACTCTCAATTTCACCTTCTAATACTTTACAATCATCGCAAAGTATCCTTATTAGACGTTGTGAAATAATTCCTACTAAAGAATCTTTTATAATATAATTCTTTACTCCCATATCTTCTAATCTAAAGAAAACCTCTCTTGCTGTTTTAGTATGTATAGTCGAATATACCTTATGTCCTGTTATTGCAGCAGTAGCAGATATTACAGCAGTCTCATCATCCCTAATTTCACCAACCATTATTATATCTGGATCTTGCCTTAATGTGCTTCTTAAAGCCTCTGCAAAATTCAAATCAATAGTCTTGTTTAGAGCAATTTGATTTATACCTTGCATAACAACTTCTACGGGATCTTCAAGAGTCGTTATGTTTACCTCTTCTGTATTTACCTCTTGTAATATTGTATATAATGTTGTTGATTTGCCAGATCCTGTTGGTCCGTTAACTAACACAAGTCCATTGCTCACTTTTATTATTTCTTTAATCTTCTTCATTTGATTTTTAGTTAATCTTAAACTTTCCAATTTATAATTAAAAACCTGCCCATATAATATTCTTACTACAAGTTTTTCTCCAAATATTGTGTTAGTAAATGAAAGTCTTAAATCATAATTTTTATCCATTTCTTTAAAAGTAAGTTTACCATCCTGTGGTCGTCTTTTTTCTGTAATATCTAAATTACTTTTAACCTTTAACTTAGATATTATCTTTAAATGTTCTTCTAATGTTAAAATATTGGTAATAACAAGCTTACCATCTATTCTCATTCTAACTACTGTAAATTTCTCTCTTGGTTCAAAATGTATATCTGATGCATTTAATTCTATAGATTTTCTTATTATTATCTCTTCTACATCATCTTCTAAACCTACATATAATCTTTCTATCATTCCAAAAAGAGTATTTTCATCTATTTCTTTTATCTCTAATTCTTTATCAAAAATAAATTTCAATTCATTTTTAATGTTTAGGTTTACATTAGAAGCAATAATATATATTTTTTCACCTTCATTCCTATAAGGAATAGCCTTAAGTCTCTTTGCATCGTCTTTTGTTATTTTTCTTAAAATTTTAATATTAATTTTTTCAAAGTCTATCAACATCTTTTCACCCTTTAAAGTAATTTCCAATTTATTACTTCTTTAATCATTACTTTTAATATTAAAAGTAAAAAAATAAAGATTTCAGACTTTAAAGTCTAAAATCCCTTAATTCATATTAATGAAAGTATATTTCCCTTTACTTTTTGATATTAAATTTACAGTTCCATCAGAATAACTGTATATATTTTGTTCATTATAATCTTCATTACTTCCCATAAACAATAATTCACCCTTTGGACTTACAGATAAACCTTTTTCTAAATTAATCATAAGCGGAAAATCATATACTACCCTATGTAAATCATTACCTAAAATTTCATAAATAGAATATACATCATCTTTTACTTTTCCTAATATGTATATATTTTCATCTATTTTTATTATATCTTTTATATCTATTATTTTTTCAGTAATTTCTTCAAAGCTATTATTTTTTTCTAAGGAAATTAATATTTTCCTATTTTCCATATTATCTTCTATAAACACAACTTCATCGTCTATAGCCTTTAAAAATGAAACATATCCCTTATTTATTTCATATACTAGCTCTTCTGTTTTATTTGATAAGTCATACGTAAAAATTCCACTTTTTTTATCTTCATTTCTTATTCCATAATAAATAAGTGTATTATCTGCTACCCAATCAGCAAATTGACCTGAAATCATAACCTTATTATCAATAATTACTTCTGTTTCATTTTCCAAATCAATAACTTTTGGCTCTAATATTCCATTATCACAAAAATAAAATATATATTTTCCATCATTAGATAACTTAGGCGATTTTATCTTATTATCATTAATTCTAATATTTTTACCTAAGTAGTTAATAAACACATCATCATCTTGGATAAAAATATAATTTCCACTTTCACTATTATATGAAATCACCAATTCTTCAGTATCTATCTTTTCATAGATATTATCTTCATTTAAAGAATATATACTATTGCTTTCTAAGTTCCTATAAGAACCTTGACTTAACGTAACTCTCTCTTTTTCTTCTCCCGTTTCCCTTTCTTTTTCTTTTTCTGCGCACCCAAACATTAGCATAATTATAGATATAACTATTACTACAAACTTTAAATTATTACTTTTCACTTTCATCTTTACCTCATTTACTTATAAACTATCCCCCACATTTAAGTTATATCTTAGATACATATAATCTCTTATAACTTTTTTACTTATACCTTACCCCTTGTTACCTTGAATACCTATGCATAATAATGTTATACTATCCTTAAAACAGAAAAAGAGAGGAAAACATTTATGGCATTAGATGGTATCTACTTATATAGTTTAGTCCAAGATTTGAAAAAATCAATAACAAATTCAAAAATTGATAAAATAAATCAACCAGAAAAAGATGAAATTATTGTAACATTAAGAAAAGACAGAAAAAATGTTAAACTTTTGATTTCTGCATCTTCAAAATATCCTAGAATTCATCTTACAGAAGTTAGTAAAACTAATCCTCTTCAAGCACCTATGTTCACAATGGTACTTAGAAAATATTTAATAGGTGGAAGAATACTAGAGGTTGAACAAGTTGATGGTGATAGATTACTTAATATATATATAGAAGCTACAGATGAATTAGGGTTTAACAGTATCTATATACTTGTAGTTGAGATTATGGGGCGTCATAGTAATATTACATTAGTTAGGCAAAGAGATAATAAAGTAATGGAGTGTATAAAACATATCGGCGCAGATGTAAATAGCTACAGAATTCTTTATCCTGGAGTTACATATAAATATCCTCCTAAATCTAAAAAACTTAACCCTTTTAATTTCTCTAAAGATGAACTTGAAGCTTTCTTAGAAAAAAATGATATTCCTTTTGATGAAAATTTATTTTCATCAATTTTTACTGGAATCAGTAAACCACTTTCTCATCACTTTTATTATGAATATTCTAAATCAGAAAGTGATATAAAATCAGATATTATTTATAATTTTATGAAAGATATGTCTACTACTCTTGTAAATAATTCTGTATTTAATATTACACTTGATTGTAATAGAGATTTTATAGATTTATTTTCTATCAAATTAACTAATATAGAAAATGAAAGCAATTCTCTTGTATTTGAAAATCCTCACATAATGATGGATAAATATTACATAGAGAAAGATAAGCAAGAGCGTATAAAAAGTAGATCTATCAATATTCAAAAACTTCTAACTACTAATATAGATAGATGCTTAAAGAAAGAAGAAAAACTTAATTCATTACTAAAAAAATGTGAAGGAAAAGATGATTTTAAAATAAAGGGCGACTTATTAACTTCATATATTTATACAATAAAAGCTGGTAGTTCTTCTATTGAACTTTTAAACTTTTATAGCGAAAATGAAGAGTATATGAAAATTCCTTTAGATCCTAATAAATCTCCTTCTGAGAATGTTCAAAGTTATTATAAAAAATATAATAAACTAAAAAAATCTGAAGAATCTTCATTAGAACAATTAGAGAAAAATGAAGAAGAACTTCAATATCTTTATTCCGTATTAACTAATATACAAAATTGTGAAAGCTATGTTGAAATAGATGATATTAAAAATGAGCTTATCTCAACAGGATATATAAGAAATAGAAAGTCAAATAAAAATGATAAAAAATCTAAAGCTTCAAAGCCTTTGCATTTTGTTTCTTCTGAAGGAATTGATATTTTTGTAGGTAAAAATAACATTCAAAATGATTATTTATCTTTAAAATTTGCAAATAAGAATTATATGTGGCTTCATACCAAAAATATACCTGGCTCTCATGTAATTATTTGCTCAGCAGATGTTCCTGATAAAACATTAATTGAAGGTGCAACACTTGCTGCTTACTATAGCAAAGCACAAACTTCATCAAAAGTTCCTGTAGACTATACTTTAGTCAGAAATCTAAAAAAACCTGCTGGTTCAAAGCCTGGTATGGTAATATATCATACAAATTACACACTTTACGCTGAACCGTCAGAATTAAATTCTTTTAACTTAGAAAAAAAGTAAATTTAAAATAATTCTTTATTGATAAAGCCAGCTTATGCTGGCTTTAAATTATTATCATCTTATAAACTTCTAATTAATTTCTTAACAGAAAAAAATCCAGTATAAACTGGATTTTCTCATTAACTTTTAATTAAATTAAATGTGGTTTATTAACATATCTCCATCATTTTTAATTAATGTATTATCAAAATATTGATAATAATAACATTTTATTTTACCATTATATAATTTTCTATTCTTACTTGCTTTTCTTGCAAATGGTCTTTCAAAGTTTTCAAAAGAAGTTAATATATTAAAATCCCAAGTATTATGTATCTTTTTATATTCTCCAAATATTCTATAAAGTTCTCCTACTTCATCCTTATCTCCTAATCTTTCTCCATAAGGCGGATTAGTTATAATAAATCCATTTTTATCTGAAGTCTTAAATTCTCTAAAATCTCTTTTTTGGAATTCTATATATTTTGAAACACCAGCTTTCTCAGCATTACTTCTTGCAACTCTTAAAATTCTACCATCTATATCATAACCAATAAGCTTAATATCATTATGCTTTATGCTTCTTTCAGCACCTTCTTTAACTTGTTCATAGATTTCACTACCTATTGTTGGCCAAGTTTCTGATACGAAATTTCTACATAATCCTGGTGCTATATTTTGAGCTATCATAGCAGCTTCTATTAATATAGTTCCTGATCCACAAAAAGTATCAACTAAAGGATAATTGCCTCTCCATCTAGATATTAATACCATTGCTGCTGCTAAAGTTTCTTTTAATGGTGCTATTCCAGCCTCTTCTCTATATCCTCTCTTATGTAAACCAACACCACTTGTATCTATAGATAGTGTAACTACATCTTTTAATATAGAAACTTCAATTTTATAAACAGGTCCATCTTCATCAAACTTATCTATTCCATAACTCTCACTCATACTTGTTACTATAGCCTTTTTAACAATTGATTGACAATCTGGAACACTAAATAAAGTAGATTTTACAGATTTACCTACTACATGCATTACCCCATCTTTAGGAATGATTTCACTCCATTTAACTTTTTTAGTACCTTGAAATAATTCTTCAAAGGTTCTAGCTTCAAATTCAGCCATTTTTATAAAAACTCTGTCAGCAGTTCTTAAGTGAACATTTGCTATAGCAATATCCATTTCATCACCTACAAAATGAACCTTACCATTTTCTGTTTTTAAATCTTCATATCCTAACGCTTTTAATTCCTTAGCCGTTATTCCCTCTAATCCAAAGGTAGTAGTTGCAACTAAATTATATTCCATTCTTTTTCTCCTTTTTTATGATTCATATATCTTCACTGAATCATCTTCATCTATTTCTGTTATCTGTACTGCTACAATTTCTGATTTTGATGTAGGAATATTTTTACCAACATAATCAGCTCTTATTGGCAACTCTTTATGTCCTCTATCAATTAATACAGCTAATTGTATTGATTTAGGTCTACCAGCATGAATTATCGCATCTATAGCAGCTCTTACAGTTCTACAAGTGTATAAAACGTCATCTACAATTATAACTTTTTTGCCTTTAACCTCAACACCTAAGTCTATATTTTTAACCTCTGGCATATCCATTATTTCTGATATATCGTCTCTATATAAAGTAATATCTACATAACCTACTGGAACTTTTATTCCTTCAATATTTTCAATATTTTCAGAAATTCTATTAGCAATAGGATAACCTCTTCTTTTTATTCCTATTAATACTATATCTTCAACACCTTTATTTTTTTCTATAATTTCATGAGATATTCTTATTAAACTTCTTCTTATAGCGTTTTGATCTAATAAGTTAGCTTTTAATTTCATAGTTAATCCTCCTATCTTAACTTTCTTATTAACTCTTCAAAATATTCTGGAAGATCTGATGTAAACTCTATGTATTCACCTGTACTAGGATGTATAAACCCTAAGGTTTTTGCATGTAATGCTTGCCCTTCAATTTTAAACTTTTGTTTTTTGAATCCATATGTTTGATCACCTACTAGTGGATGTCCAATTGATGCCATATGTACTCTAATTTGATGAGTTCTTCCTGTCTCTAAAGTACACTTTATTAAAGATACACCTTTATCATATTGTTCTAAAACTTCATAGTGAGTAACAGCTCTCCTTCCGTCTTCCACTATATCCATTTTTAATCTATCCTTCTTATTACGACCTAAAGGTTTATCTATAGTACCTGACTCTTTAGAAAACCTACCTTCAACTAATGCATAATATTCTCTTTTTATAGAGTGATCTTTAAATTGTTTTGCTAAAGAATTATGTGCTTCATCATTTTTAGCTACAACTAAAATTCCTGTAGTATCTTTATCAATTCTATGTACTATACCAGGTCTTATAACACCATTTATACCTGACAAATCCTTGCAATGATATAAAAGCCCATTAACTAAAGTTCCACTATAATTACCTGGTGCAGGATGTACTACCATATTCTTAGGTTTATTAACTACAATTACATCACTATCTTCATAAACTATATCTAATTTTATATTTTCAGCTTTTACATCTAGCTCTATAGGTTCTGGCAAAATCACTACTACCTCATCGTTTATCTTCACTTTATAATTACTCTTTATTATTTTACCATTTACCGTTACAGCTTTTTCTTCAATAAGACCCTGAATAAATGATCTAGTTTTTCCTTCAATAACAGTAGATAAATATTTATCTATCCTTTCTCCAGTATTTTCTTCAGTAACTTTCAATATTATTTCTTCCATATAATTTATTTCTCCGTTTATAATAATTCTTACCACATTATAATATATCTATATATGTTACTCAAGTATTATACAGTAATAAATCATATAAAATTAAAAGAGACGTCTCCGTCTCTTTAATATGTATTAGTTTTTTGCGAAGAAACTCTTAATTTCGGAGATATCATCAGCTTTAACAGTATTGCTCTCACTTTCCTCATCTACGTTTGACTTCGTCTCAATCTCTTTACTACCTAACTCTAATTCTTGTATAACTTCAGAAACATTATAGTTTTTAGTTAAATCTTTTTCTAACTCATCAAAAGTTTGAAGTTGTGTATTCATAAAGCCTCTAAATTTTGCTCTAAATTTAATAAACTCTTCTTTAACTCTCTCATATTCATCATTTATTCCGATAACATCACTGTGTGCTTTATCTAGGATTTTTTGAGCAGTTTCATTTGCATTGTTCACAATTAAATCCGCTTCTTTTTGTGAACTCTCTTTTGCTTGTTCTGCAGCATTTTGAGCTAATAATAATGTATTCTGTATTGTAGCCTCAAGTCTTTCATAATGGTCAACTTTATCTTTAAGTCTTGTAACAGTTTCTTTTAATCTTGAATTTTCTTTATATAACTCTTCATAATTTTCAACAACTTCATCTAAAAATTCATCAACTTCATCGGGATTATATCCTCTAATTCCCCTCTTAAATTCTTTATTGTTAATATCCATTGGCGTTAACTTCATTTTTCCCCCACCTCGTTCTTTACGATCTGTTAAGTTATATGAACATTGCTCTTCTCAACCCAAGGAAATACAA
>OLNJ01001501.1_pt1 | contig 12079 bp, 9 predicted proteins | sample 1672191 | NCBI WGS metagenome assembly OLNJ01 (sample SAMEA3136657, study PRJEB25190) | human gut metagenome | biome: human gut; feature: human-associated habitat; material: faeces | place: Austria | collected 2013 | reverse complement strand
TTTTTTTAGGTCAAACACAACATATAGTGTTTCAGCAGGTCAAAGCAATTGGTCATTTTGCAGACGCATTAAAAATGAGGGGTATTTGACAAGTCGGTAAAACGTTACCAACACGGCTACCTGCATGGCAGCTATAAAACCCCCTTAGTCAAGCCACTGACAAATCCTACTAAAACCAAGCCACTCACGCCAAAAGAATCCAAAAGATTATGCTTGACCAACATGTTGCGGTCGAATGTCGGCGGACGGGGTGCCGGGACTGCAAACGCTCGGAAGACTGCAGCCCCGGCACCCCGTCCGCCGGCATTCGATAGGCGAGGAGCTATTACTTCTCTTCGCGAGCTATCAAGCCATTGATAGAAAGAGGGCCGCCGGCATATGTCGGCGGCCCCGATAAAACATGATGGGCGGCAAAGCAACTACTCGAGCGGTTACTCCGCCTCGCCGCTGGCCGCCATCTTCTCGGCCTCGGCAAGCTGGGCCGGAGTGAGCTTGCGATACTTAATGGCGCCAAAGACGACACAAGCCGCACAGACGATCATGCCGGCGATGAACTTCTGGTCAATCGTTGCACCAAACGGCGACGTCACGGCCTCAAACACAATGGGAGACAGTGCCATGCCAAAGTTGATGCCCGCCATGCCAATGGCGAGGTTAAACGCACGTCCCTCGGGAGCAGAGTTGCCGGCGGCAAAATTGCCCTCCAGCGGCACGTAGGTCTCCTTGCCCAGCGCAACGACAAAGCCCGCAACGCACAGCACCATAAAGGCGGGCGCAACCAGCGTCAGGCCCAGGCCAACGAGCGTCACGCCCCACGCGATCGGCATCGACAGGTTCTTGAACTTGGCAAACAGCGGGCCCACCAAAAGGCCAGCCGCAATGCCGGCGACCGTCATGACGGTCGAAGCGAGGCCAGCCTCAACAGTGCCGCCAAAGTCGCGACCCACGACAAGCAGCGAGACATTGGAGCTAAAGAGCTGGAACGTGAGTACGAACACAAAGCTCATGACCGTGATAATTGCGACCTCTTTGGGCATGTTGGCAAACACGTTGACCTTACGCTTGGGCTCAAGATGACCCTCGGGCAGGCAGACGGCCTCAATGACGATAAACACGATCATGATGAAGTACGCCGCATAGCTGTGGAACCACTCGGCAGAACCCAAGATGCCGGAAACCATCGTCCAGATAATGCCACCCAGTGCAACAAAGGTTGAGTAGATGCCCATGACAAACGAACGCTGCTTGCCACCGAAATAGTCGGCGATCAGAGCGTCGGTCGAGTTCTGCACGGCGCCAAGGCCAAGACCCATCACGGCAGAGGCCGCAAGAACCTGGGCAAGCGAATCGTGGAACACCAACACCGAGGCGCCGGCGAGCATCACGATAACGTGACCGACAAGCGTCGTCTTCTTCTTGGATACGCGAGAGGCGAGCTGGGAAGACACGAGCATGGCGGACACAGCCATCATGAGCGGAATGATGCCGATGATCATCTGGACGGCAGCGATGTTCTCGTTGGGAAACGCAGCAGCAACAGAGGCCACGATGGGAACGGGCACCAACATGCCCATGATGCACATGGCGGCAGCATAAATGCCCACCAGGTACTTGATCTTGGTTTTATCCATGATCCATCCTTACACTTAGAAAAAAGGGTCGGAGCGGCCGGACGTCACCATCGGCCGCCCCAAACACAGCACTATTAGTCGTTGAAACCAGTGAACACGGGCTCTCCGTTGTACACGAGCGCTTCCTCGACGCCATCGAGCACGCGGCAGGCGCCAGACGCCATCGCCTCGAGCTCAAACTCGCCGGGATAAGCCGACACGGGGGCGATCCAAGAGCAGCATTCCTCAATCGAGGCAACGAGCTCCTTGCTGTGGACCATGCCGCCTCCGAGCAAGATACCGTCGACATCGCCCTTCAGCACACATGCCATCTCGCCAATCCACTTGCAGATTTGGTAGACCATTGCATCCCAGGCGCGAGCTGCGGCCTTATCGCCCGCAGCGGCACGCTCGCACACCTCGATGGCATCGGAGGTACCCAAAAGGTCAACGAAGCCGCCAGTCTTCATGCAATGGGCGCGGGCGACATCAAGACCGTGCTCCGCGGTGTACTTTGCAACCTCGATCGCGGGAACCGATCCGCAGCGCGTCGGCGCCATGGGGCCCTCGCCGCCGACGATGTCGTTGCCGTCGACCATCTTGCCCTTAAGGTGGGCAGAAATCGAAATGCCGCCGCCGATATGACAGACAATAAAGTTGCACTCGTCATATGTACGACCGAGCTTTGCCGCGTGGCGAATGGCGGTCTCTTTGAGATTAAGGGCGTGCAGGTGCACGTTTCGATACGCGCCCTTAATGCCTGTCATGCGTGCGAGGTCGCACAGCTCATCGGTATCGGGAGGATTCACCACAAAAGAGGGCTTGCCCGTCTTTGAGGCGAACTCATAGGCAATCTGGGGACCCAGCTGTGCCGGGTGCTGAACGCCATTCGCGCCGATGCGGGCATGCTCGAGCATGACCTCATTGATGGCATAGGTGCCGCCGGGCAGCGAAAGCAGACCACCGCCGCGGCCAACAAACGCATCGAAGTCATCGAGCGAAAGCCCTGCTTCGTCGAGCGCCGCTAGAATCAGATCGCAGCGATACGGCATCTGAGCCGAAACCCCGTCGAACTGGGCAAGGTCCTTCGCATCGTGCGCAACGTTCTTACTGAGCTTGCACTCATCGCCCTCAAAAACGCCCACCTTCGTGGAAGTGGAACCTGGGTTGATTACCAGGATGCGCCAGGGAGTCTTTTTATCGGACATGCCTTAAGCCTCCTTAAGCGCCTGGGCGCGCACGCAGCTCATCACCACGTTGCCGACGATCTCATCGACGGGCGCAGAGCGCGAGCAATCGCACACGATCTTCTTGAAGCCCTGAAGCATGGGGCCGTAAGCATTGGCGCCGGTCAAATTCTGGATAATCTTGACGCCGATATTGCCCACGTTGATATCGGGCCAGATGACCACGTTGGCCTGGCCCGCAACAGCGGACTCACGACGTACCTTCTTGGCCGCAACCTTGGGGTTAATCGCCGCATCAAACTGGAACTCACCGTCGATGGCCAGGTCGGGACGGCGATCGTTGGCAATCTCGCGAGCACGACGCACCTTTTCGACAAGCTCATTGTCCATCGAACCGTCAGTTGAATGCGAAAGCAGCGCGCAACGGATATCCCATCCGGTCAGTGAGCGCACCGTTTCGCTCGACGAAATCGCGATCGAGGCAAGCTCCTCGCTCGTGGGGTCAACGCACACGGCAGAATCGCCAAAAGCCAAAAGGCCACCTTCGCCGCCATTCCAGTTGGGGATGTCGGCGATACCGCACGAGCTCACGGTGTCCACCCCGTCGGCAAGGCCGACGATGGTCTGACCAGCCAGGATAATATCGCCCGTAGCGTTATCGATGCCGGCGAACATAACGTCGACATCGCCGAGCACCTGCAAAATCAGGGCGCGCTCAAGCGGACGCGTCATACGGCGCGCAGCGCCCTTGGGCTTAAACTTGCAATCCGGATGAGAAAGGTAGCGCTCGCAGCAAGCGGCGTTCGCCTCCTCGTCGGTTACATCGACAATCTCAATGCCGTCAAGGGAGATACCGCGCTCATCGGCAAGCTCCTTGAGCTTACCGCCATCGCCGACCAGCACACATTCGGCAAGATGCTCGGCGGCGATCTTTGCGACCGCCTGCATCATGGTCTCGTTTTCGCCCTCGGGAAAAGCAACGCGCATAGGCTTGGCGGCAGCCTGCTCGCGCAGGGTCTGCATCAGGTCCATGGCAGTTACTCCATCTCTTCGGCAGTGCGCTCGATAAGCTCGCCGACGGTCTTCATGACCATGACCTCGCGAACGGGAACCTCGGCATCGAGTTCGTTCTCGATCATGGAGGTCAGAGCGATCATCTTCATCGAGCCCTTGCCCAGGGTCTCAAACGTCGTCTCGGGGGTCACATCGCCGTCATAGTTGTAGGCGGACTTGGCAAAATCGCAGATCTGCTGAGTGAGTTCTTCGTTCATGATGGTGCCTTTCAATTGAAAAAGAGGGGCGACCACGGCGGGCTGGAGACATGGGTCCCGCCGTGGCCTAAGAGAGGAATCGAATTGTTACAGGGGTGAAAACCTAGTCGTCAAGCTCGAACGTAAGCTCTTTATAGCCCGGACGGTCGATAACCTTGGCATGGACGCCAACGGTCTCGCCCGCCATGAGCTTGGCGCGAATCTCGGGGGCCTTCTTCTTGGTAATGCCGTAGATGACGTAGGTGTACTGAGAACCCTCGTCGATATCGACGGCGCCGTAGGCGTACTTGCCATACTCCTTGAGGTAGGGCTTGTCGTTCTGCGGACCAGGCAAGGTAAAATCAATCAGATGCCCGTGACCAGAAACCTGGATCCAATCGGTCTTGTGATAGCCGCAGGCATTGCAGGCAAGGTGGGGCGGAAACTCGACGGCTCCGCACTCGGGGCACTGGCGCGCCCAATAGATGCCCTCTTCGAGACCCGTGTAGAACTTCTTGACCACGGGCTCCATATCTTTGAGTTGCATGAGAATACTCCTTATGGGAAATCGAAAACCGCGGTCGCTTAGGCGACGGTACGAAGGATCTGGCAGCGCACGTTCTGAGAACCGCCAAAACCGCGCAGGAAAGCCGTTTCGGGAACCTTCTTCATCTGGGCGGCACCGGCGACGCCGCGCATTTGCTTAACGGCCTCGACGATATCGGCGATGCCCGATGCGCCATGAGCGTGACCGAAGTTGCAACGGCCACCGTGCGGGTTGATGGGCTTATCGCCGTCAAAAGCGGTACGGCCATCAATCGCATACTTCCAAGCCTCGCCGCGCGGAATATAGCCGCACTCCTCGGCCGAGACGATCTCGGAAGCCAGGAAGAAGTCGTTGCACATGAACAGGTCAATCTCGTCGGGGCTCACGCCGGTAAGGTCATAGACCTGCTTGGCAGCAAGCTCGGTAGCCCAGTGCTCGTTGTGGAGCAAACCGGCCTCGACAGCAGAGGCGCCCGTACCCAGAACCTCAATAGGCGCATACGGCACGCCCATGGCCTTTGCCTTCTCCGTGGGCATTACGACAACAGCGGCGGCACCGTCGCACTTTTTCTCAAAGCCGGTTACGCGCAGGTACTGCGTAACGCGCGGGTTGTACATGCTCTTGAGATACTCGTCGGCGGTATCGAACCCAGCTGCCTTCGCGTCCTCCTCGACCGTGGTCTCGTACCAGGCAAGGGGATTCAGGACGGCACCGCGGCGAAGGCTCTTGGTAAGGCCGTTCAGGGCGTCATCGATCTGATCGGCGGTAAGGTCGTACTGCATCGAATACTCGTTGATCCAGTTGTCGAACGACACGCCAAAGGCGCCGTCGAGCGGACGACCATAAGCGCGGTCATAAATCTTATCGAGCGAGGGGATCATGACGTCGAGCGTAAAGTCCTGACGAATATGGGAGGGCATATGCTCAACGGGAAGCGTCGAAGCCAAATCGCAGGCACCCGTAAGGACAACATCGTAGGCACCGGAGGCGACTGCCATCACGGCCTGCTCAAGGGCGACATAGCCCGTGCAGCAAGCCTCGGAATGATGGACAGAGCCCTTGGCACGAACGCCAAACCAATCGGCAACCTGCATGTTGGGGGTAATGCAATCGCCAACGAGATACGGATTGGCGCTGCCGTGATAGAAAAAGTCGATATCGCGGGGCTCAAGACCGGCATCGGCAATTGCCTCGAGAGCCGCATAGCCAAACGCCTCGCCCTCGCCAATACCCTGGGTCTCGGGATGCTCCTCAAAATCCTTGAACGGGGTGCAGCCTACGCCTACAATCGAGACGCTGCGCATGTTCTTTCCGAGCGTAACCACTGAATATCACATCCTAATCATGTGAAGGTGTACGGAATGATGGCGCAGTCCAGCCGCGAGCGAAGGTGAGAGAGCGCTCGCGGCTTTTCCGTGCCGTCACACGTTGAACTACTGCAGTGGTTCTTTTGAACGTAGCTTTAGTTTACGAGGGGTTAAACGAGACGCGTGAGACAAAAAGCCCCGATGTGTCCCATCATATGGGACACATCGGGGCTAGGCGTTCCAAATAGCAGATAAATGGCCATACTTAAATCGATTCATAGGGCCGAATTGCCCTGAATCCGCAACCTATGCAACCGTTCATCCCTAAAAATCAGCCGTTCACCCGAGCGGCTTTTCAAAATCGGGGATGCGTGGGTGCCAGTGGCGCGACGCATCGTCGACAAAGAGCGGTGCGTAGAACATGCGATTGAGCGCGGCAGCAACGGTGCGCGCCTCAAGGTCGGGCCGGGCCTCGAGCCAATACTGAATGAGGTTATGGTGACCCGCAAGCGCAAAGGCTAGATACAGGTCGAGGTCCGTTTCATCGGAAAATGTCGAGCGAAGCCGATTGCGAAAATAGTCATGCATAAAGATCGTTGCTTTGTGAGCAAACACCGGATCGCCGTTATCGCTGTTAAGCGCCAAAACTTTCGAGCGATTAGCCTGGAGAATCTCCGTGCGCTTGATCATCGTGGGCGTAGGGTCCAGCTGCGCATCGCCAAAACGGGCCTCCAGCGCAACATCATTGATGTCCTGCATATTCTGAAGCAGCTCATCTTCAAAACGTTTAACCACATCATCGACAGAGCGATAACAGCGATAGAACGTCGATTTGGATGTATGGGCAAGGCGAAGTACCTCGGCCACCTTAATCGACTGCACCGGAGTTGTCGCCATAAGTTCAAAGACGGCATCCTCGATCCGTGAAGCGATATCGTTTTGAGCGTTCAGCGGCATAGCGGCCTCCCCTATTAGCGATTGGCTCCTATGCTACCCGAAAGGTATGCTCCTTGAGGACGATACGAGGCATAGAGCGCGCCGCACAAGAGATGATGCAGCGACCGTATGTCACCGACGAAGTATTCCATCCACCGGGCATGCCATCTTTGCGAGGATCAATCGAAAACCCGACGCCTTCAGCCTTGAGGATGGCCTCGATACGCGTCCACGTCTGACTCAGGCGAAGATTGCGTTCTTGCAAATTGGGGGCAGCGTTAATCCACACGCGCTCGTCGTCGTTTGCCATACGCCCAACCGCAACGGGGGCAATCTCATCGATTGCCTCGATATCCACGCCAATAGATCCTCCGACCGACCGAGCAACATCGGAAACAGCGAGGACGGCCACGCTTCCGCCATGTGAAATGGAAATAGAGGGGGCCTCCCCATCCGCAAGCTCGATCTTGCCGAAAGCAGAACACGCAAGCTGGGTGTCGTCGAAGACACCCAGGGCGTCGCGAAGAAGCAGACCCACGCCTGCAGCTTCTCTCCGAGACGCAATTGGGAGATCCCCATTGGAGGCACGTAAGGCATAGCGTCCCGCGATTGATGCCATATCAACGGTCTCGCCGGGATCGATCGCTGAAACGTCAACGAGATGCACGGTTATGTTCAAAATGGTCAACCCCCACTCGATTGAGATGACAAGGCTAAACAGACGCTCAGAACCGCTCTTTCATGAATCGAGATACCTTTTGCCGGCGATTTGACGACCCATTTGGTGACCAAAACAAAAACAGCTCAGAGGCTAAGCCCCTGAGCTGCGAACATTTGGTGGGCGTTAGAAGATTTGAACTTCTGACCTCTTCCGTGTCAGGGAAGCGCTCTCCCCCTGAGCTAAACGCCCAAATGGAGCGGACAACGGGGCTCGAACCCGCGACCCCAACCTTGGCAAGGTTGTGCTCTACCAACTGAGCCATGTCCGCCTGCGAGGATTTAATATACGGGATGATCCGCCATAATGCAAGAACTATTTTCCAATAATTTGAAAAAAGTTCGAGCCTATGTGATGGGTATGAAAAAGCCCGGCTACCGTAGTAGTCGGGCTGTTACGCTTGGAGCGGACAACGGGGCTCGAACCCGCGACCCCAACCTTGGCAAGGTTGTGCTCTACCAACTGAGCCATGTCCGCATATGTAAAACAAAACGGGCGCCGGAGCGCCCGGATGTTGCCTGGAGGCGAAGCCCGGATTCGAACCGGGGGTAAAGGCTTTGCAGGCCTCTGCCTTACCACTTGGCCACTTCGCCGAAAAAGGACCGCTTGAGACGGTCCGGAAATGCAATGGAGCGGACAACGGGGCTCGAACCCGCGACCCCAACCTTGGCAAGGTTGTGCTCTACCAACTGAGCCATGTCCGCTTGCGGGTTATTAATTTACGCGAGTTGTCCTAAAGACGCAAGTACTTTTTTCAAAAAAGTTGCTCAAAGCAAGTTCATGCAGGTAAATAATGCCAAGCCAAGACCCTAAGCGCACGATTCCAATGCCGAGCTAAACAGCTTCACCATCCGAACACGTGTGCCGGCGCCATCTGTACGACGGGCAACTTCCACATTATCGACGAGCATACGCATAAGCTTGATACCGCGTCCGCGTTCCTCGGATGCCACCGGCTCGCTCGCCCCATCGATAGAATAGCCTACGCCACGATCAAGCACCTCGAGCACAACACGGTCCCCATAGGCCTGAACCGTCAGGATGCAGCCAACACCGCCCGCATGGTCATATGCGTTACCCAATGCCTCACCCAACGCCAATGCGACGTCGTAGCGTTCATCACGCCTCAGGGGAAGCGATTCGAGGAGCTCGGCCACACGATGCCGATAATACGGGAGATTCTCGATGCCTCGCTGCACTTCGACGCTCTTGCTCCATCGCGGCAACTCCCCCACCGGAATGGCGGGAATCGACTCCCGCGCCGGGCCCGCGACATGCAGGATGTCGACAAGTCGGGCAATTTCCAAAAAGCGAACGACCCCATCGGAGGCGTTAACGAGCGAAAGCAGTCCCTCATGCCTCATAAGCTCTCTAGCACGTGTAAGCAAAAACGCCAAACCCGTCGAGTCGATAAAGCCCACGGCCTGGCAATTGATGACAACACGACGCACGCCCCGGTCGATCAAATTATCCAACCGTCGGCGCAGTGCGGGCACCGAGGCGATGTCGATATCGCCCGGTGGCGTCAAAACCGCTATGTCATTCCACTCATTCATACGACCATGGTTCCCCAAAAGTGCTCGCTCGATGCATACGCATCTGCAACCGCGCAGATTTTGCTCGTCAAACGTCGCGGCCTACGATCGACCCCGTAAAAACTCAAGGGAAACCAGCGCGATGTCATCGTCCAGCGCCGACTCGGTAAAGCGGTCAAGCTCGCCCAAGACCTTGCCGCAGATTCCCGATACGCCCTCACCCGAGACAGAGAGCAGAAGGTCGCGAAGGCGTTGTTCGCCAAAGAAAGCACCCGAGCGATCACGTGCTTCGATTGTTCCGTCGGTATACATAAATAGCATGTCACCAGGAGCGAATGTAAACACGCCCGTCTCGTAGACCATGCTCTCAAAGGCACCGATCACGCCCGATTGGCACCCAAGGAGCTCCACTTCTCCCCCGCAGGTCTCGCCGCCGCCACGCGGCGTCGACGACGGCCTAATGACCATAGTGGGAGGATGTCCCGCAGAGCAATAAGTAGCGCGGCCCGCTTTAAGATCGATCTTGGCGATAAACGCCGTCACAAACGTCTCGACCCTCGAAAAGCCCATGAGCATGCTATTGAGCGAGCGTGCCATACGGGCAGGCCCTGCACCCTCCCAGGCATAGGCCGTCAGCGCCGTCTTGACGAGCGCCGACATCGACGCCGCCTCAATCCCCTTGCCGGATACATCGCCCAAAATCATTACGGCACAATCGTCGGGAAGACGGACAAGCGTATAGAAGTCGCCGCCGACCAACGCAGAATTCGTTGCCGATAGGTATACCGAATCGGTTGCAATGCCCGGAACGTCACCAAGCGAATTTCTCATGCCAATCTGAAGCGTCTGAGCGATATGACGCTCTTCGCGCTTTTGAGACTCGCCTTCATAGATCAGCTCAAAGTCATGCGCCAGATGCACCAGGTAGTCGTATTCAAGGTCGTCAATTGGTTCTTGGCTGCCATCGCGGAGCAGCAAAGCGCGCCTCGTCGGCCCCTTGGCGATATCAGCGGGAACAATCGCATCGTTGCTTCGTTTGCCATCCGCTTCCGAGTGGTAGCGCCCCGCTTCGATGCCGGAGTCGACATAAAGCCCCTGACACGGTAGGCCGTGGGCCCTCAACCATGAACCCATAGACGTGGATTCGTCCACACGTGTAAGGCGCACGTGCTTGAGGTCGTCAGCGCTCGTCCCGCCCAACACCGATGTCTCAAACCCGTCGGGGGCTGCCCCCAGGCGCGCTGCTGGCGCCGTGACAGAAAAGAAGAGTGACTCCGGATCGTCCGGCAGCGCCACACGACTGCCGCCCTCAAAATCGATGACATAGGTTTCGAGGCCCGCATCATACTCCACGGGGCAGAAATGACAATTGAGCACCGTGCAGATTTCCGTCGACACCGCTCGCGAGGCGGCAACGGGATCATCGAGATAGGTAAACAGTTCGTCGCGCAGCAAATTGAGCGAGCGGCCGAGCTCCGCCGTGCGGCGCGAACGTAAGCTCGACGCCATGCCGACCAGCTGAATAGACAGATAATCGCAGATGACCTCGAGCACGTTCACGTCATAGGCAAGTGGCGCCTGGGGGCGTTTCCAGCCAACTTCCAACACGCCAAGGACCTGCGTGCCGTAAAACACGGGAAGACAGATCTCGCTGCGATACGGGGGCATATCCTGCACGCGCAGCAAGTGCTTGGAACGATTGTCCAAATCCATGAACATACCCGAAGCAACCCGGTCGCCCTCAAGGTCCTGCTGAATCGACAGGCGACAGGCACGCGACTCGCGAAGCACGTAGGTCGGAATGCCCGCGCCGTACGGCATAAACTCGGGCAGATAGCTATCCTCAAGCTCCCTAGAAACACCGCGGAGCTTAAAGCCGCCGCTCTCGGAAAAATAGATAGCCGCACCGGAGGCATCGAGCGTTCCAACGAGCTGATTCAAAACGGTATCGAGCAAGCTGGGGAGCTCATCGGAGCCTACGGTACTCATAATGACTGAAAGGGTACCCGAAAGGCGTTTATTCGCCACCCTAAGCTCCGATAGCGCACGTTTGAGCTGACGATCGTGGGAATACTGCTCTTCGATGCTGTGAAGCGCCACCAGGACACGCGGTGCACGACGTCCAAAGATACGCGGAGGCGTAACGGAACCCGCGCGGACCAAGACGGGAATAAAAGACCCGTCGCTCAGCTTGAGCATCAGCTCGCTCTCGGAGCCATCGGTCTCAAACGGCAGACGATGTTCGGTCGCGCGCTCAAAGGCAGACGAGTACAGAACGTCTTTGACATCACCGCTGATGACGTCAGCGCGTTCCTCGCACATCAGGTCGAGCAAACGATTATTCACATGCAGAATGGTTCCGTCGAGCTCACAGATGATGACAGCATCGCTCGTAATCTCGACCAATTGGGCAACGTCTGCCCACTCGTTGCGCTCAAGCGTTTCCATCGTGGACCTCACCGTCTATCGGTAACAAAAAAGCCTCCGAAGAGGCTTCTCAAATGCGATGGTGTCGGAGGCGGGACTTGAACCCGCATGACCAAAAAGCGGTCACTAGCACCTCAAGCTAGCGCGTCTGCCAATTCCGCCACTCCGACATGCTATATTGTTGATTTGCGGTTCGCTTTGTTGGACCCGCGCGTTCAACGAGGAAGATAATAACCTATGATTCGAGAACTGTGCAAGCACTTTTTTCAAAAAAGTTTACGAATTTGTAATTGCGCAGGTAGACTGACCTGTTCGGGCAGGAATGAGGTTGCTTTCCAACGCGTCCTCGGGCATGCGGCATTATTTTGATCCGCGCTTCGCGCTACAAAATAATGCCGCCCCCTGCGGAATGCATTGGAAAGCAACCTCATTCCTGCCCTAGGGGCACATGCTTCAGGCACAGTTCTCAAACATGTTCTGGGGGCTGATGCAAATTTGGTGGCTCGGTGTTAGCGCTACTGTAAAAACAACCAATTTCGCCATCGCACTTTAGCCGATTCCG
>OLNJ01001498.1_pt1 | contig 12104 bp, 8 predicted proteins | sample 1672191 | NCBI WGS metagenome assembly OLNJ01 (sample SAMEA3136657, study PRJEB25190) | human gut metagenome | biome: human gut; feature: human-associated habitat; material: faeces | place: Austria | collected 2013 | reverse complement strand
TAATTTAATCTTTAGTATAATTCGACATTATTATCATTAATTCCTTTGACTTTTAAAAAAATATATATTTTTTTATTAAAATTAGCCATTTTACTTCAATTTAACCATTCTTTTAGCCTCTTATCACTCTTAAATTCAAAAATAATAGTATTGGTAGTGACAAAAAGGTAGTAACAAAATGTAAGGTAGTGACAAAAAGTAATGACAAAAAGGCACTACCTTTTTGTTAGTACCTTTAAGGTAATACAATTAGGATACTACTAAAATAGTATTACCCTATATAGTAATAAATATATTACTTCTACTACTTTATCTCCCAAACAAAAGCTACTGTATCGCTAATTTTTATATCCTCTGGCTCAATGCTTGGTGCATATGTTTCTGTAATAGCATAACTTTTGTTTTCTATTTCGTATGTTGTGTTAGAGTAAATATTTATTTCACTCCAATTATAATCTATGCTTACTAGTCTTCCAAGTGTGACTCTAGCTGCTTTAGTTAAAACCTCAGCCTTACTTCTTGCATTTTCAGTTGCTTTAATAAGAAGTTCTTTATTTATTTCATCTTTATCTTTTACTGAGAATCTTATATTAAATCTAGGCTCTACCTTTGACTTTGTTATTGCTGTAATCACCTTAGATAAAATTTCCATATCTAAATCAAACTCCAGCTTTAAATCTTGCTCACACTTATAGCCATCAAACTTACTTTTATAATTATTATTTTCATCATAATAGCTCTTATATCTTGTTGTGATATTAAAATTTGTTGTTTTTAAATCTTTTTTATTAAAACCAACTTCTTCTATGGCCTTTTCTAATTCATTTACTGACTCTGTAGCAAGCTTCATAGTTTCATCATAATTGTATTTATGTGATACTAAATTCATAGTAATAATTATCAAATCTGGTGTAACACTTATATTACCAATACCCTTAACTGTAATTAACCTCTCCATAATTCCTATCCCCTTAATTAAAATAAATTTATTAATTTTATTATAACAGTTTTTTCAGTTAATACTAAATCATTGAACTTAGTCGAAAAAAATGTTAAGCTATCAATATTAAACTTAGTAAAATATATTTATCAAATGTAAATTTTAATTGATAAAAGAATATATTAAAGAGCTTATTTTTATAGGCTCTTTTTTACTAATGAAAAGAGGTACTACTATGATAAAAGTTAATAATTTGTCCTACTCATTTCCACAAAAAAATCTATATAACAATATTTCATTTACATTAGAAGATGGCCAACATTGTGCCTTTATAGGTACAAATGGTAGTGGAAAAAGTACTCTTATAGATATAATTATGGACCCTGAAAAATATCTATTTGATGGTTCATTAGAAATTGAACCAAATTGTAGAATTGGGTATGTACGACAATTCCAAGAATTAGATAAAACAAAAGAAATCACAGTTTTTGAATATCTAGCAGAAGATTTTCTTAAATTACAAAATGAAATAACATCTATCTGTACTGAAATGGAAACATCATCTGATATTGATACTTTACTTGAAAAATATCAACAAGCTCTAGATGCATTTGAAGCAATTAATGGTGATGATTTTGAAAACATTATTGATAAAAAGCTAAATCTTATTGAATTAATTAAATACAAAGATTTAATGATATCTGAACTTAGTGGTGGTGAGTTTAAGCTTATTCAAGTAATTAAGGCAATGCTTAATAGTCCTGACTTGCTTATTATGGATGAACCTGATGTATTTTTAGATTTTAAAAATTTAAATGCTCTTAAAAATCTAATTAATTCTCACAAAGGAACAACATTAGTTATCACACATAATAGATATCTATTAAATCATTGTTTTAATAAAATTATTCACCTTGAAAATATGGAACTACAAGAGTTTGATGGTGGCTATATCGAGTATAACTTCTCATTACTTCAAACCAAAATTGAACTACAAGAATTAGCTGCTGCTGATACTGAAGAAATTGAAAGAAATGAAGTTTTAATAGATAGATTAAGAGAGTTAGCAACTGAGAATGCTGAACAGTTTAGAGGTAAAACCTTAAGAGCTAGAGTTAAAATTAAAGAAAGACTAGAAGAACGTAGAATTAAAGCTCCATTTGTAGAGATTAAAGAACCTAATATAATTTTTGTTACAGCTAATGAAATAGAAGAAAAAACTGTTTTAAAAGTTAATGATTTTAATCTTGCTTTTGATGAAGTCCTTTTAGAAAATGTTAACTTTGAAATTAAATCTACTGATAAAGTAGCTATCGTTGGTTCAAATGGTACAGGTAAAACTACGCTTTTCCAAAAAATATTTAAAAACGATGATGATTCTATAGAAATAGATAAAGATATTAAAGTAGGTTATTTATCTCAACTTCAAGGTCAAACACTAAATTATTCTAATACTATATATGATGAGTTCTTTGATATTGGTTTTAAAACTCGTGATGATATTAAAGAATATTTAGAGGGTTATAATTTTGATGAAGAAGTATTAAATCAAAAGATAGGAACTTTATCTGGTGGAGAAAAGAATCTACTTCAGCTAGCTAAAATCTCTGAAGTCGGAGCTGATTTATTGCTTCTTGATGAACCTACAAGTCATTTAGATACATATTCACAACTAGCTTTAGAAAAGGCTATAAAAAGATATAAAGGTGCTATTTTAATGGTTTCTCATGATTACTATACTATAACTAACTGTATGGATTATGTATTACTTATTCAAAATAAAAAAATCAAAAAAATAAGCATACAACAGTTTAAAGATATTATTTATGTTAATCATTTTGATAAGCACTACTTAAAAAATGAAGAAAAGAAAAAATTGCTTGAAACAAAAATAGAATTAGCTTTAAGAGATAATAATTTTATTCTTGCAAAAGATTTATCTGAAGAATTAGAAGCTATTGTTAAACTACTATAAAAATGGCCAATAATTAAATATTATAAGCTGAAGGCTATGGCATTAATTAACTCTTGCCATAGCCTTTAGCTTTAATTTATTTTTTACTTCATATTTATTAATAATACGTTTTTTTCGTAGTCATAACTTTTATATTTATCCGCCCCTTAACCTGTAATAAATATTATTAACCGTATTATATTAATCTCTTTTTATTCTGAACATAAATAAACTTAATGAAAATAAAATAAGCGAGATAACTATCATATAAAAAATATAATCATATATATAACTTATACTTTCATAAACCTGTAATTTTTCTATCCCCTCATATACTAACCTCTGCGGCATAAAACTTCCTATTTTTTTTAGGTACTCCGGCATAATATCAAAGTCCCAGAATACTCCTGATATCATGCAAGTCGGTATTACTACTAAAATATTGATAGTAGCTGCAATATACCTGTTCCTTGTAAAGCTTACTATAAATAAATTTAAGGATATAGCTATTAAGTTAAGCAGCAGCATAACCACTAAAAAATTATACGTATTTTCCATACCAAAATCTAAGTTTAATATCCTGCAGGATACGTAATATATAATACTACTCATAGACGACATAAGGTAAAATACTACAAGCAGTGCAATATAATATTTGTACGGTCTTATACCACTTGCTAATACCCTGTTTTTTGTATCCTGCTCCTCATCTTCAATTAAAAAATTTGCTATAGAAGCTCCGCTTATTAATATCATCATAATAACTATTCCTATAGAATTTTTTACTGAAGGTCTGCTTTCATTAACTTCATTTAAATCATAATTAAGCATGTGCTTTGTATATGCCTTATTATTTTCTATAAACTTATCTATGCTGCCATCACTTACTTTTGCTATTAAAGTCAGGTTATTTACTTTAGCTTTTATTATTGATAACAGTGTTTCTTTAATATCACTATTGGATATTGACTTGATTACAACTTTCCCAGCCTTAAAATTTAATATATCATCAGAAAAGCCATCATCAATAATAACTACCATCTGTATCTGGTGTGAAACAAGCGTCAACTCATAACTATCATTACTTATTCCTACTGCATCTATATCTTCTATTTCATTTATAGATTTTATTAGCTCCCTTGAAATATACTTATTATCATTATCTATAATTCCTACTTTATAATCCATTTCCTGCCCAAAAGCAAAGCTGAAGAACACTATAATAACAGCAGGTGCAACTACCCCCATAACAATAAAGCTCTTCTTCTTTAGTAGTAGCTTAAATGTATTTAACATCACTCTAAACATTATTCTCACCTGCCCTCAGACTACAGATAATGCATATTATTAATAACACTGCTGACAGCTGTAATGATAATAATACCGATATAGTCTGGTAATTAGAAGGAATCCCTGAGCTTAAGCTTAACAGCGCTATGTTTGCCCAGTATGACGGCGCTATCTTGCACAGCATACTAACTATTTCATTTGACTTTATTAATGATATGGGTAAATAAGCTCCTCCTAAAAAACCAAAGACTATTAATAAGGTGTTAAGGACACTGGCTGCTATCTTAGCATCCTTAAATACACAGCCTACAGTTATTCCTAAAATAGAGCTGAAAACTATCAGAGCTGTTAATACTGCCATGGTTGCCATAAGATTTATACCCCAATCAATCTTTAAAAAAACTGTACTGATAAAATAAACTATAATAACTTGAAGGATGCCAACAATAACTCCTAATATAATCTTTGATAAAATAATGCTGAAATCACCAGCTTTAGATACTTTTAATCTTAAAAATGTATTTTCAAAGCCTTCATTATAGACTGATACGCTGGTTATCTGTGATATATAAAGTATTATTAATACAAGCTCTGCAAAAGTATAATAAGTAAATGAATTTATACCTGAAGCAGATATCCCCTCTTCAACTACTATATTCTTTTCCTCACTCATATCATTTAATACCCTGGGATTTTCGCTTACTACTGTATTAATTACTGAATATCTTTCTAAATACTGGTCAAAAACGCTCCTGAATATTTTCTGAGCCCTGCTTTCTTTTTTTTCATTTCTATAAAAATCATATTTATCTTCATTTATATATATAAGAGCTAATCCTTCATAGCTGTTTACGCGATTTTTTCCATATATGTCGTCTGATAACTCTTCAAATTCTATTTTCATGCTTTCTTCACAGGTATCCTTAAAGCTTTTAAATACTTGTAAATATTCATTTCCGCTGCTTAAGTTATTAACTTTATAATAAACTTTTTTGTTTTCAAATATATTAAAGTCCACATTCATAAGTCCGTTTAATGAAAAACCCATTATAATTATAAGAGCAGCTGGAAATATAAACATTGTTGCTACATTAGATTTACTCCTAAAGAAATATAAAAGTTCCTTTATTACTAAACTAATCAATATCATTTTTTGCCCCTGTTATATCAATCTCTTAATTGTTTTCCTGTTAATTTTAAAAATACACCTTCTAATGTAGGAATTTCATTTTTTATATTTTCTATAACACCGCTATTATTAGTAATGGTATATATAATATATGGAATAATATTCATCCCCTTAGAATAGTAGCATTTTATTTCATTTTCAGTAACCTCTACTTTCTGTATCCCAGCTATTCTGCTTAGATGTTTTTTTATATTATAAATTTCCTTTTTAAGCTTTATTGTACATATGTCTTCATCAACCACAGTTGACTTTAGATACTCTTTAGTTCCTTCTACTATTATCCTTCCGTTATCAATAATGGAAATGTTATCACACAGTTCATCTATCTCCTCCATATAGTGGGAGGTATAAATTATAGTAGCTCCTTCTTCATTTAGCCTCCTGACTGATTCTAAAATATGATTTCTTGACTGAGGATCTATGCCTACCGTTGGCTCATCCATTATTATCAGCCTGGGACTATGGGCAATTGCACAGGCCATATTTAGCCTTCTTTTCATTCCACCTGAAAATTCTTTAGATTTTTTATTTTCAACATTTAAAAGCCCTGTAAAATCCAGAGCCTTATTAACCCTTCTTTTAAGCTCCCTGCCTCTATATCCATATAATGAACAGAAAAATGATACATTCTCCCTTGCAGTCAGGTCATGATAAATAGCAATATCCTGCGGCAGCAATCCAATGTTTTTTTTATATTTATTTATATTTGTTTCTCTTTCTTCAAATATCACTTTTCCAGAAGTCATCTTTTCAAGCCCGGATATAATTTTAATCAGAGTACTCTTTCCTGCACCATTAGGCCCAAGCAGTCCATATATATCCCCTTTTTTTATATTTAAATCTATACCCTTTACCGCTTCAAAATTATTATACTTTTTATGAAGATTTTCAATTTGAAGTATATACATAATATAACTCCTAAAGACAACTATTTATTTCTTTTATACTTACTTCCTCTGCAAAACCTCTTCTTATGCAGTGACTTTCACAATCCTTACTGTCACACTTTATACATGGATTGCTATCATAACGCTTTAATAAGTTCATAGCTCCAACAAAATTCCCTACAGCAGCCCTTCTATTAATATCCCTTATAGGAACATTATATCTGCATGCTTTTTCACATAATGGCTTATCACAAAACTGGCACTCTAAAGCTAGCTTTGCTATCTTTTCCTCCTTAGGATTTTTTCCAATTCTTATCTGCATTCTTTCAAAAGGCTTTTTAACTATATTCACATAATTTTTCATATTTTCATCATATTCAAATTCTTTCATCCCAAGTTCTCTTAAGATAAGATTTGCTGCGCTTATCCCTGAGATTGTGACCGCCGGTGTCCCTGTTCCCATAACAGTGGATTCTCCGCAGTTGAAGAGATTCTTTATTTCGCTTTTAGTTTTCAGCCTTTTCATCATATGCTGGCCAAGCTTCTGCTTTGGTCCTGCAACACTTCCGCCTTCCTTTAATACATACCTGTTCAATGTAGTCGGAGTGCTGACCTCTACATGGCATATATTTTCCTTAAAGCCAGGAAACCTCTTTTCAAGGACATCTAAAATCCTGTTCTTTTCAGCCTCCTTCATATCCTTATATTCCTGTGTATTATAGTCATTTTTATATCCCTTAGGCCATTTCTTAAAGCTTGGGCCTATTGCAGCTATAGTATGATATCCTGCCGGGCAGAGTGTCTTATCATCTATGCTTAAAATGTATGCAGTAATTTCTGATTCATCTAATTTAGTTTTATCACCAATGAGCATTTCAATAGGAAGTGTCCCTTCTGGTATTGATTTTTCTTTTACAAGTGCATATAGAACTACTGATGGATATGAAGGTTCTAAAGATTCTGTCCATTTTCTTATTTCTTCACTCGCATTATCCTTTAGTAGCTTATTATATAAATTCCATACTGTTCCTGAATTAATAATGTACTTAGCGTTTATAACGCTTCCATCATCCAGCCTTACCTTAACCGCAGTATTATTTTCTACTATTATCTTTTCCGCTTCTCTGTTATAAATCATCTTCCCATTATTTTCTTCGATTACCTTCTCTAGCTTTCCAACTAAATTAAGTGTTGATCCTGCAGGATAATAACTTCCACCGAAATGATTATCAACAAACATCACTGAAGATAATATAGCCGGAGTTTCTTCAACATTTGTATAACAGTATGTAGATGTAAGCTTATCAAATAGATTAAATACCTTTTCATCTTTGAAATACTTTTTTAAAATACTCGTTGTATTTTTATTCATATATCCTAAAAATCTAATATACTCCACAGGATGTCTTAAAAACCCCTGAAGCCCCTGTTCTTTCTTTATTGCATCCGGTGATATAAAGTTAGGCTTCTCTGCTATTATTTTCATATACTGTCTGCTTAAGTCTCTATAGAACCTTTTAAAATTATCTTTTTCCTTTGGAAATACCTTTGCTAATTCTTCTATAAACCTATCAAGGTCTTCATAAAAAACTATTCTATGCTCACCATAGTTTACAGCATAAAGTTCATTATGCTTTATTATATCTATTGGCTCTTCTAATGCATTAAATACAAACCTATGTGGACTAAACCCCTTGTCATTAAATCCGTATATCATCCCAACTCCCTGTTCAAACACTACGTCTTTTCTTTTAAATATCCCGCATGCCCCTCCTGGTTTATTCTGAGCCTCTACAACGCATACATTCAGCTTCCGTTTTGCCAGCAATGAAGCAGCAGTAAGACCTGATAGTCCTGCCCCTATCACAATAACGTCATAATTCATATACCCTCCTTAATTGTTCATAAAAACACTCTTCTCTTATTAACTTTATTCTTGTAATAGAAAAAATATTAACCTTGCCATAAAACATCTTAAAAATACTGAATTATTACTACTTACAGAAGCATATATACTATCTTTTTCACTGTTCATCTCTACAAATACAAAATTGATAAAGAAATGTACAGTAAACTATTATCTGACTTAAAAGAACGCGGTGTCTTAAAGCAGTAACTCATAGTCTGTCCTTATGTTCTTACTATTGTTCATTATATATAAAGCTAGTAGCTGTTACTTAGTAACTTCTACTAGCCTTATATATATGACTTCATAATTGTTCCTATATAAATACCCTAAACTATATAATTCTATGCAACTATTTCACTTGTTTCTGATTTATGCATTACTCTCATAACTTTCTAATTTATCTTCAAAAGAATCTCTTAAACTTTCTTCTTTTTCATTTACTAAAGGATTCATAGTTAATACTGGTATATTATTTTTATTTCTTATTAAGTTTTCTATTTCAAGTGCTATATTATGATTTTCTTTTAAATACAGCTTTGCATTTTCCCTTCCTTGTCCTATCCTTATTTAATTATAAGAGAACCATGCACCACTCTTCTGAATAATTCCATCATTAACAGCAATATCTACCAAATTTCCTTCTTTTGAAATACCTTCATTAAACATTATATCAAATTCAGCTATCTTAAATGGTGCTGAAACTTTATTTTTAATTACCTTTACCTTGACCCTATTTCCTAGGAATTGTTCACCATTTTTTATAGTGTCAATCCTTCTAATATCTAATCGTACAGATGCAAAGAATTTAAGAGCTCTTCCTCCCGCTGTTGTTTCAGGATTTCCAAACATAATACCTATTTTTTCTCTTAACTGGTTTATGAAAATTACTGTGCATTTTGATTTGCTAATAGCTCCAGTAAGCTTTCTTAAAGCCTGTGACATTAGCCTTGCCTGTAACCCTATATGAGAAGCTCCCATTTCACCTTCAATTTCTGCTCTAGGTACAAGTGCAGCTACAGAGTCAATTATTATCACATCTATGGCATTAGTTCTTACTAATGTTTCAGCTATCTCCAATGCCTCTTCACCTGTATCTGGCTGGCTCACTATTAGCTCATCGGTATCAACACCTAACTTCTTCGCATATATAGGATCTAAAGCGTGTTCTGCATCTACAAACGCTGCTGCCCCTCCATTTTTTTGTGCTTCTGCTGCTATACTTAATGCAATAGTGGTTTTACCTGATGATTCTGGTCCATAAATTTCTATTATTCTTCCTTTTGGTACTCCCCCTACTCCTAAAGCAATATCTAAAGCTAATGAACCTGTAGATATAGATTCAACATCCATTGAGGATTGTCCTCCAAGCTTAACAATAGCTCCTTTTCCAAATTGCTTTTCTATCTGACTCATTACATTTTCTAACACCTTCAACTTATTATCATCAATATTCATTCATACCATCTCCATTTGTTAAAATAAAAATGCGCTGTACGTTACGGCAAGTGGTATGACCGTAGGTACAACGCATTGACTTATAAAAAGTATATCACATTTTTTCATTCTGATGTAATACATAATTTTTTTCTAGTTAATTTTATTATATAAATCTTGTATTATTTAATTAACTATTCTGATTATATAAAGCTTCATTGTCAGCTTTAGAATTTTTTTATTTTTTTATTATAAATCTTTAGTTTTAATCTATTTTTTTATAGTAATGTTGCAATTGCTAGAACATCCTTTACTATGTGGACAGCCTATGCATTTTACACCTTTTTTCTTTTCTTTAACTACCTTAGTAATCGATAATGCTAAAATAAGTATAATTATTAATAATACAATTACATTTCCCATGCTGCACCTTTATTTTTACCATTGCTAGCAGCTTTTTCACTGCCTTTTTTCATAAGGAATATAATTATAGCTGCTATAACTGCTACTGCTATAAGTCCTGGAACAAATGCAGTTCCAAATGAACCTGTAGTTACTAATGTTCCTATTTGATAAACTAAGAATGAAACAGTATATCCAGTAGCAAATTGGAATCCAATTCCTCCCCATAACCACTTTTTATCTTCCATTTCTGAGTTCATTGCACCAATAGCTGCGAAACAAGGTGGAGTAAATAAATTAAACATTAAGTATGAAAGTGCTGCTACTGAAGTAAGTCCCATAATTTGAGATACTTCTGAAACTCCTGATACTAAAGCTAATTCTTCAACATCTATAAAGTTAGTTATTGAATATACAACTGCTAAAGTTCCTACAACATTTTCCTTAGCTATAAATCCAGTAATTGCAGCTGCTGCTAATTGCCATGCTCCAAAACCTAATGGAATTAATATAAATGCAAATGGTGAAGCTATTGTAGCTAATATACTAGTATTCTCTGCACCTTCTGCAACTAATTGGAATTGCCAATTGAAACTTTGCATTATTTGTATAACTGTATTACAAAGTAATATAATTGTTCCTGCTTTAACTATGAAAGCTTTTCCTCTTTCAAACATTGAAACTGTAGCTCTTTTTATACTTGGAACTTTATATTGAGGTAGCTCCATAATGAAGTATGAACTTGAATTCTTTTCTCCTGTAATTCTAACAACTATTAATGCACCTATAATTATTAAGAATATTCCTAAGAAGTACATTAATGTTCCAACCCATGCAGCATCGTTGAAGAATACTCCAGCAAATAAAGCAATTACAGGAAGTTTTGCTCCACATGGCATAAATGGAGTTAACATTGCTGTTGTTCTTCTTTGTCTCTCATCTTTTATAGTTCTTGTTGCCATTATTCCTGGTATAGCACAACCTGTACCAATAATCATTGGAATAATACTCTTCCCGCTTAATCCTATTTTCTTAAAGAATCTATCCATGATTACAGCTATTCTAGCCATATATCCACTGTCTTCTAATAATGCTATTAAGAAGAATAAAATCATAATTAATGGTAAAAATCCAATAACTGCTCCTACTCCACCTATAATACCATCTAATAGTATTGAGCTTAATAATGGTGATACATTTGCTCCAAGTAAACCTTCTACAAATGCATAAACCTTATCAACCCCTGCAACAAGAATGTCAGCAAGTAATGGTCCTAAATATGTTTGCGATATTGAGAACACCGCCCACATAACTGCTGCAAATATAGGAAGTCCAAGCCATTTATGAGCTAATATTCTATCTGCCTTGTCCTGAAGTCTTATCTTATCCTCAGTGTTATTTCTTTTCTCAACTTTAGCTACAATTCCTTTAACAAAATCGTATCTCTTCTTATCATTTTCTTCTACTTCTTTTTTATTTGATAAATCAATACCTTGTCCATCAAAAGGTGCTTTTTGATCCATTCCCTTAACTTCTACTGCTTTCTTTATAAGAGCTTCTATACCATTATTACTAGTTGCTATTGAAACCGTCTCAACAACTGAGCATCCTAGAAGCTTCTCTAAAGCTTTAACATCAATATTAGTTCCTTGCTTCTTATTTAAATCAGTTTTATTTAATGCTATTACAACTGGTATATCTAATTCTAATAACTGAGTTGTAAAGAATAAACTTCTACTAAGGTTAGTTCCATCAACTATATTTATAATAACATCTGGATTTTCATTTTTTATAAAATCTCTAGTTACATTTTCTTCACTTGTAAATGGAGACATAGAGTATGCCCCTGGAAGATCTATGATATTTATAGAGCCTCCATCTTTCATTAATGATTTTCTTATATTACCTTCTTTTTTATCTACAGTAACTCCTGCCCAGTTACCAACCTTTTCACTTTTCCCAGTAATAAGATTAAATAAAGTAGTCTTCCCACTATTAGGATTTCCTGCTAATGCTATCTTCATAATTTACCTCCATCTCTTTTATTTCGATCTGTTAAGTTATATGAACATTGCTCTTCTCAGCCCAAGGAAATACAA
>OLNJ01001496.1_pt1 | contig 12130 bp, 10 predicted proteins | sample 1672191 | NCBI WGS metagenome assembly OLNJ01 (sample SAMEA3136657, study PRJEB25190) | human gut metagenome | biome: human gut; feature: human-associated habitat; material: faeces | place: Austria | collected 2013 | reverse complement strand
AAGCTAAAAAAGACTTATCAGGAACTATGCAAACACAAATTTCATTACCATTCATCTCAGCTGGTGCAGCGGGGCCTTTACACTTAGAATTAACATTAACTAGAGCAAAATTTGATGAATTAACTCGTGATTTAGTTTTAAGAACTGAAACTCCTGTACGTCAAGCATTGAAAGATGCTGGTATGGACCCAACTGAAATTCATCAAGTATTATTAGTAGGAGGTTCTACTCGTATTCCTGCTGTTCAAGAATCAGTTAAAAAATTATTAGGAAAAGATCCAAATAAATCTGTTAACCCTGATGAAGTAGTATCTATGGGTGCTGCAATTCAAGGTGGGGTTATTGCTGGTGATGTTAAAGATGTATTATTACTAGATGTTACTCCATTATCATTAGGTATTGAGACTATGGGTGGTGTAATGACAGTATTAATTGAAAGAAATACAACTATTCCAACAACTAAATCTCAAGTATTCTCAACTGCTGCTGATAATCAACCTGCTGTAGATATCAACGTTTTACAAGGTGAAAGATCAATGGCTAAAGATAATAAACAATTAGGTTTATTTAAATTAGACGGTATTGAACCAGCTCCACGTGGTGTACCTCAAATCGAAGTAACTTTCAGCATTGACGTTAATGGTATCGTAAATGTTAAAGCTAAAGATTTAAAATCTCAAAAAGAACAATCTATCGTTATTCAAAACTCAACTGGTTTAAGTGATGAAGAAATTGATAGAATGGTTAAAGAAGCTGAAGCTAATAAAGCTGAAGATGAACAAAAACGTAAAGATATCGAAACAAGAAATAAAGCTGAACAAATGATTAATGAAATCGATAAAGCTTTAGCAGAACAAGGTGACAAAATTGATGCTACTCAAAAAGAATCTGCTGAAAAATTAAAAGATGAGTTAAAGGCAGCTTTAGATAACAACGATATGGCTACATTAGAAGCTAAAATGTCTGAATTAGAACAAATGGCACAACAAATGGCTTCATATGCATATCAACAACAAGGTGGAGCAGGAGCTAGTGATGCAAATGCTGGTACAGCAAATGCACAAGATGATAATGTTGTTGATGCAGATTTCGAAGAAAAGAACTAATCATTTAAAGCCAAGGCTTTGCCGCCTTGGTTTTAAATAGTATAAAAAGAGGGTGAAAATATGGCTGATAAAAGAGATTATTATGAAGTCTTAGGTGTAAGTAAACAGGCTTCAGCTGATGAGATCAAACGAGCTTATCGTAAAAAAGCAAAACAATATCATCCTGATGTCAACAAAGAGCCTGGTGCTGAAGAAAAGTTCAAAGAAGTCCAAGAAGCTTATGAAGTATTATCAGATGCTAATAAAAAAGCCACTTATGACCGCTTTGGTCATGCTGCATTTGAGCAAGGTGCTGGTAATGGTGGTGCTGGTGGTTTTGGTGGATTTGGATTTGAAGATGTTGATTTAGGAGATATTTTTGGATCTTTCTTTGGTGGTGGCGGAAGATCACGTCAAAGAAATACAGGACCACGTCGTGGTGATGATCGCTTAATGCGTTTAAATATCAGTTTCATGGAAGCAGTAAATGGTGTAAAGAAAGATATTAAAGTTACTTATGATGCACCATGTACTCATTGTAACGGTAGTGGGGCTAAAAATCCTAATGATGTCCAAACGTGTTCACGCTGTGGTGGACGTGGAACTGTTCAACAGCAGCAAAGTTCACCATTTGGGACATTTGTAACTGAAACTACTTGTCCTGACTGTAATGGAACTGGAAAAGTTGTTAAAGAGAAATGTCCACATTGTCATGGACGTGGATATGAAACTAAGACAGTGACAGTACAATTAGATATACCAGCTGGTATTAATTCTAATCAACAATTGCGCGTAGCTGGCAAAGGTGGACGAGGAGCAAATGGTGGACCTAATGGAGATTTATTTGTAGAAATTCAAGTAGGAAGTCACGAACATTTTAAACGTGAAGGGCGAAATATTCATATTACTATTCCTGTTTCTAATGTAGATGCTACATTAGGATGTGAAGTTGATGTTCCAACTGTTCAAGGGGATGTTACAGTAAAAATTCCTGCTGGAACACAATCAGGAACAATACTGCGTCTAAAGGGTAAGGGCGTTAAAGATCTTCGTAGTACTAATTATGGTGATGAAATGGTTAGAATCGAAGTTAAGATTCCGACTAAACTTTCATCTGAAGAAAAAGAATTATATACTAAATTATCAAAACTTTCAAAGAAGAAAGAATCAATTTTTGATGCATTTAAACGTCAATTTAAAAAATAAAAACGAAGGAAAAATATTCTTCGTTTTTTATTTTTTTAAGAATGATTATTTTTTTTCATTTCAATGATTAATCTTTTCATATGAGCTTCAAACATGATATACATGCCAATAAAAATTGTTTCAGCAATCAGAGAAAAAGATATCATAATAACTACAACAGAAGCCAATGGACCGTATACGCTAGTATAATCTGCTATGCTAAAATAAAATTCAAGAGCAGATAATAAAATTAACATCAGTATACTTGAACAAAAGGCTCCTTTTACAATGTCAAAAATGTGAACATGAACATCTGGAATAATCTTATATAATAAAAATAAAATAATAAAAAAAACTAAAAATAAATATAAATCACCAAGTACTAAAATATCTTTAAAATTAATAAAATAATTAATTAGAGGGATGATTGTTAATATGGATATTATTAGTAATAATAAAACGAAAACAGCAATCGTTTTTAAAAGCATTAATAATTGTTCAATAATTATATTCCTTTGATGTGCAGAAGGAAATAAGTTTTTTGAAATTCCATAAAGCTGGTTGATTCCTCGACTAACAACAAATAATGAGATAAATAAGATAATTATTGATGATAAAGTAATATGACTTGATTTTAAGGATGCAATTATTATGTTAGAAAATTCAGGAGTTAAGTAGTTTTTTAGTAATTGTTCTAAGGTGCCAAGATCAACATTTAATATGGAGGCAAAGAAGGCAAACAGTGAACAAATCGGTATGATTGACATGATTAAATAGTAAGCAAAGCATAAACCAGCATTTTTATTAACTTTATAGCGGTAGTCGAGGACCCGATTATTAATACGATAATATAATCTTTGAATTAGTTTTTTCATTTCTATCACCTACTTTTTATTGTACCTTACTTTTTATTTAGATGTATAGATATTAAAACAAAAAAATTAGCCAAAACGGCTAATTTTTAGATTAATCATTTTTTATATCGTCACCATTGGTAGAAATAACTTTTTTATACCAATAAAAACTTTTCTTTTTATAACGTTTCATATCTTTTAAGTCTTTATCATCCCGATTAACATAAATAGTACCATAGCGTTTAGACATCTCTCCTTGAGAACTCAAAATGTCAATTGGTCCCCACATTAAATATCCACGACAGTCAACACCTTCATTAATTGCTAATGCGATTTGCTCAAGATGATCTTTCATGTAATCAATTCTTGTATCATCGATAACGGTTTCATTTTCTAAAATATCACGCATTCCAAAGCCGTTTTCAACGACCATAATCGGTAAACGATATTTCGCATAAATATCCCTTAAACCAATACGTAAACCAAGGGGATCGATTTGCCAACCCCATTCACTAGCTTTTAAATATGGATTGGTAGCTGCTTTTGCATTACCGTTCATTTCAATGCTTAGTTTGCCATGTGAAGCTACTGTTGAAAAATAATAACTTAATGATAGCCAGTCAACCTTATTCTTTTTGAGCAACTCTAAATCTCCATCTAGCATTTTTGGCAGATTATTTTCATTTTTCATTTTTGCCATCATGTAACTTGAATACTCCCCGTACGTAAACATATCAAAATACATGTCTGTAAGTGCCATTTGATTTCGAGATTCTAGCTCGTCAAGAGGATTACAAGTGGCGGCATAAGCAGGAATATATATTACCATTCCTAAGACTTTAGCATCAGCGATAGTATGAACTTTTTCAACAACTTTAGCATGAGCAACAAAAGTATTGTGAACCAGCTGATTAATAAATGTTTGTTCGTCAATGTCTTTTGGACAAACGGCACCATAAGCTACCTTACTGCTGCCTGGTAAAGCAATTGCATTTTGTTCGTTAAATGAAATCCATTTTTTTACACGATCACCATAACGGTCAATCATTTTATTAGCATAGGTAACAAACATATCTACTACTTCCCGTGAATAAAATCCGTTATATTTATTCATTAGCAATTGGGGCATTTCGAAGTGATATAATGAGCACATTGGCTCCATTCCATGCCGAATCATTGAATCAATAAAATCATCATAGAATTGCATACTTTCTTCACTAAAGTTAATACCATCTGGGCATACTCTTGACCAGTCAATTGAGAAACGATAACTGGTGAAGCCCATTTCTTCAAATAATGAAAAATCGTCATCATAACGATGATAGCTATCAATTCCGTCTTTAAAATCACTATGTTCTGGTTTAGGGAAGAGATCACACACTGCAGGACTTTTACCACCTGCGTTATAAGCACCTTCGCTCTGGTGAGCGGTTACAGCACCACCCCATAGAAAATCTTTTGGAAATGTCATTTAATTATCCTCCTAATTTATATAGTATTATCATATTAGGAAATAATTGAGGTGTAAATACATTGGCCTTGTTTATTAATATAGTTTCATTGAATAAGAAAATAATGTAAATTTAATGAAAAAAAGTTTCAAAAAAACCAATCATAGAATAACTATAATTGGATAAAATAAAAATAGTACCGCAGTACTATTTATATTATTAAGCTGATTTTCTCAAAGTTCTTAATTCTCTAGCAGAAATTCTTACAGTCGTAGGTTTACCATCTACTAAAATAGTAGCTTTTTGTAAATTAACATTCCATTTTCTTCTACTTGAGTTTAATGCATGAGAACGTGTATTTCCAGACATAGGTCCTTTACCACTGATTTGACATTTTCTTGACATAGGTTCTCCTCCTCTTCATTAGTAGTGTTTTAACGTACTTGCATATAGTATCATTTTTAGTTTTAAATTGCAATTATTTTTTGAAAAATTATTACATTTATTACATTTTTTTTGCTTGAATTTTTTTTATGGTTTGTTACAATAATTTCTGACTGCAATATAATTGTCAAGAACGAATTTTTAAGATATAATTAGTTATTGATGAATACAATTCAATTGTATACGAGGAGGTATATAAATGATTGAAAAAAATAATAATATGGGAACTGTTAACATTTCTTTAGATGTTGTTGCTACAATTGCTGGCGGTGCTGCAATTGAATGTTATGGCGTTGTTGGAATGGCAAGTCAAAAAAAATTAAAAGATGGTTATTATGATTTGTTACGTAAAGAAAATTATTCTAAGGGAATCGTTGCTCGAGATGGTGAAACTGGTTTAATTTTAGATCTATATGTTTTATTAGGATATGGAATTAAAATGACGGAAGTATTACGTGAAGTCCAAAAGAAAGTTAAATATGTAGTTGAGTCTACTTTAGATGTAAATGTCGAATCAGTGAATGTATATGTTCAAGGTGTTCGAGGAATAGAGTAGAGGAGATAGAAGATGAAAGTTGTAACTGGAAAATTATTTAAAGAGATGGTTTTATGTGGCGCAAATACGTTGCATAATAATCATCCTGAAATTGATGCATTAAATGTCTTTCCTGTACCTGATGGTGATACTGGAACAAATATGTCTTTGACATTTTCTGCTGGTGCTAAAGAAATTGAGGGAATGGATTCAAATAATATTGGAGAAATTTCAAAAAAATTATCTAAGGGACTTTTAATGGGAGCTCGAGGAAATTCTGGAGTTATCTTATCACAAATTTTTAGAGGGGTTTCAATGGCACTTCAAGGTCATGAAGAAGCTGATGCAGTACTTTGGGCTCAAGCACTAGAAAGTGGTGCAAAGGTTGCTTATAAAGCTGTTATGCGTCCTGTTGAAGGAACTATTTTAACAGTGATTAGAGAATCGAGTGAAGCGGTAGTAAAATACGCAAAGCCTGGAATGGAAATTGAAGATGTTTTCTCTTATTTTGTTAAAGAAGCAGAGGCTTCATTAGAAAGAACACCGGAATTATTACCAGTTTTAAAAGAAGTTGGAGTAGTAGATAGTGGTGGAGCAGGACTACTATTAGTTTTTACTGGCTTTTTAGCTGGATTAGCAGGAGAAACAGTCGATTATGTAGAAATTAAATCATCTGATTCCGCGATGAATGCTGTAGCTGATATTGAAGGTGGAGAAGAAGGTTATGGATATTGTACAGAGTTTATTGTTCGTCTAGAGCCTTCTTTGGTTGATAAATTTAAAGAGGAGCAATTAAAGAAAGAATTAGCGAGAATTCCTGGTGAAAGTATTGTTGTTGTTCAAGATGAAGATATCGTTAAAGTTCATGTTCATACTTTAAAACCTGGTAATGCTTTAAACATTGCTCAACGATTTGGTGAATTTGTTAAACTGAAAATTGAAAATATGCAAGAACAGGCAGATACTATTCAAAGTAATGCAGGAACGATTGTCGGAGTTGATGACAATGCTAAACCAAAACGTGAAGCTAAAGAAACAGCAGTTATCTCTGTTTGTGCAGGTGATGGTCTAAAGGATGCTTTTTTAGAACTACATTGTGATTATGTTGTTAGTGGTGGACAAACAATGAATCCATCAGCTGAGGATATGGTTCAAGCAGTTAGAGATGTAAATGCGAAAAATGTAATTATTCTTCCAAACAATTCTAATATTGTTATGACTGCGCAACAAACAGCAACAATTTTAGAAGATGAAGTAAATGTTATTGTTATTCCAACGAAAACTATTCCTCAAGGGTTATCAGCATGTATCATGTTTAATCCTGATGCTTCATTGGATGATAATGTTGCTGAAATGACAGAAGCAGTAGGAAATGTAAAAACAGGACAAGTAACTTTTGCAATTAAAGATACTAATATCGATGGTGTAGAAATTAAAGCTAACGACTATATGGCTTTGGTGGAAAAAGATATTGTTGCTTGTAAAGATAATAAATTAAAAGCATTAAAAGTTGTTTTAGAAAAACTAGTAGATGAGGATGCTGAATTGATTACATTGATTTATGGTGAAGACGTAAATGATGATGACATTGAAGAAATTGAAAGTTTTGTTGAAGATAATTTTGAGGCTGAATTAGAAGTAGTAAATGGTAAACAGCCTGTTTATTCATTTATAGTTGGTGTAGAATAGATACTCAAAGATACTACACAATACTCAATAATACAATAGAATATGAAAAGCTCGATAGATTCGAGCTTTTTTGTATCTTGTAGTTTGATGATGTATTGTTGATTATGCTTCAAATTTATTTTAGGTGCTTATTTAGGGGTTTATTTTTTTAGGTTATTAAATATGTTCTCAATGTTTATAGATAACTGTTCACTCGCTTCATGAGCTGTATGTAAATAGATATCAGATGTTATCCTAATACTGCTATGTCCAAGATGTGTTGATATACTTTTTAAATCCACTTTATTGTAAAGAAGTAATGACGAGTGGATATGTCTTAAATCATGAATTGTTAGATTGTGATAAGGTGTATTCTTAAGAATAGTTTTAAGTCTTGAGCGAACATTAGCATAGTGGATGTATGAATCATTAATTGAAAATAATAGGTCTGATTTCAAGTTATGATTAATTATTTTTTTCAGTAGCTTATTTATATAGATTCTCCGATAAGAATTATTGCTTTTAGGAGTACCAACAATAAATTCATTATTTGCTTTTGAAACAGATTTGTTAATGTCGATATAATTCTCACTAAAGTTAATATCATTGATTGTGATAGCTAGTGTTTCACCTATACGTAATCCAGTTAGTAGTTGAAATTTGATGATGTCATCATAAATATTTTCATCTTTTAGATAAGAATATATCTCTTTGATACTTTGAATAGAGAAAATGTATTTCTCCTTTGGATACTTTTCAGATTTTATTTTGCATTTACTACAAGGATTTTTATCAATCCATTCTAATTCAACAGCGTATTGTAGGATTGAATGAAGTTTAATCTTAATAGTCTTTAGATAGGAAATCGTTAATGTATGATTTCCTCTTTTCTTTTTACTACAATGAATTAAAAATTTTTGAATGACTAAAGGATTGATTTGAGATAGCTTCATATCTTTAAAATAGGGAAGTATATGAACTTCTACTATATTAATTGTAGTCACTTGAGTGGTGATTTTTTGATTTAATTTCATATAGTTATTCAAATACATTTCCCATAAATAATCAATGGTTAATTCACTAGGAACATATCTGACCATATTAATATGATTTTGTAACTGTTCTTCAATGAGAAGAGCTTTTTTATATGCTTTTTGTTCAGATATATTTTCTGGTGGGTGAAAGGTCTGACTAATCCGTTTTTGCTTTCTTTTACCATTATCATCAATGTAATAACCAGCATAAGCTATGATTTTAAAACTTATACCATTTTTTCTTATTCTTTTTTCAATTGCCATTTTATTTGCCTCCTGCTTTTAAGTAAAAGCAGGACTAATTATAGAGAGGAGTTGTTAATAATGGAAACTGAATTATTAAAAGAGATTGTCGATAAATTAAAAGAGTTAGACTTATCATTAAATGAAATTAAGAAGGATATTCAATCAACACCTAAAGTTAAAACTATTATGTCTATTAAAGAATTTTGTGTTGCATCAGGTTTAGCAGAGTATGTAGTAAGAAGAATGATTAAAGAAGGTACGGCGGTTACTTATAACTGTGGTAATAAAGCTTATATTCATTATGACAGAACTTTAGAAAAAATGTTTAAATAATTCAATCAAATATGCGTAGTTCTTATGCATAGATTTTTATAAAGATCTGTTTTAGAAAAGTTGTTCAATATTAGTTTTAATCGATTAAAACTACCAAATTTATTTAATTTTTACAGAAAGGTAAATTAGAAAGAGACATAAGATAGAAAATGATATATAATTACATTAAAATAATGAAAGGGGTGACATATGTGGACTCTAATCAACTAAAATCAAATATACAAAATTTTTTTCAGGAAGGAACTGTTATTGTTGTTGGATCAGGGTTATCCCTAGCGGAAGGAATACCTGGTATGAAAGAATTGGCAGATGAATTATTTAATGTATTGCCAAATTATCTTGTTGATCAAGATGATAAATTGATTTGGGATAAGATAAGGTCTAGTATATTAGCAGGAGATGGATTAGAAAAAGCGCTTCATGTGGTCAAACCGTCGTTGTTTATAGAAGATAAAATTAGAGACATTACAGCTAAATTAATATATAGGTATGATAAAATCGTGTTAAATGATATTATTTGCAATCATAGAAAATTAAGATTTTCAAAATTTTTAGAGTATTTCAATATAAGAAATGATGGTATAGTTGTAATTACAACTAATTATGATAGATTGTTAGAATATGCATGCGAGTATAATGAATTAAGAATTGATACCTTATTTGTAGGAAAGTGTATATCTTCGTTTCAGCCAAATAAAAATAAGTTTCAATTTTGTGAAGGAATTAAAAAAATAGGAAAAACAACAAAACCTATATTTTCACCCAAAGTAAAAATATTAAAACCGCACGGTTGCTTGAGTTGGCATTTGATTGATGACAAAGTATATTCACTACCTATTGAGGTTGACAATACACCTTTAATTATCACTCCAGGTTTAAATAAGTATAGAGAAGGCTATAATATCCCGTTTGACACACATAGAAATATGTCTAACGAGGCAATAGATGGAGCACAAAAATTTATTATAATTGGATATGGTTTCAACGATGACCATCTAGAAACTCATTTGATGAGGCAACTTGAAGCTGGGAAACCAACTTTAATATTATCATGGGGATTATCAGAAAAAATAAGAAGTTATGCAATGAATCATCGCAATATAATTGCAATATGTTGCGATCAAAAAACAAATGGTTCAAAAATTATATTTAAGAAAGAAGAGACTATTATGGAAAATGTTAATATGTGGGATATTGTTGAAATGTTGAAGGAGGTATTTTAGTGGAAAATTTATTTAAATTTACAAAGCAAGATTTCTTAGGAAGTGTAATCAATGTTGATTCTGAGCATGTAATTATTCAAATCGAAAATGAAAGTATTATGACACAAATATGTGTTGGTAACTTAATAGCTATTGAGACAAGTAAAGGTCATCAATTATTAATTGCTTCAATAGACAGAGTAACTAGAAAAACTTTAGATGATTTAGATGATGAGGACGATGTCATTTTGAGTGCAGATTACGTTAAGGCTAGTATTATTGGTACTTTTCATGCAGTGTTTGGTGAACAAAAAAATTTATTTAAACGAGGGATTGAAGCTTTTCCTAAAATTGATAGTAATTGCAATTGTATTTTAGGAACAAATTTACAAAAGTTAATGAATATTCTTAGTAACAATATCAAAACGGAGAAAAAATTAAAATTAGGGAATTTTGTAATGGATGCGGAAGCAAATGCGATTTTAGATGGAAATAAACTTTTTCAGCGACATGCTGCTATTTTGGGTAGTACTGGTTCTGGTAAAAGTTGGTGTGTAGCTAATATTTTAGAAAAATCTAGTGAATTGAACTTTGCAAATATAATTGTATTTGATATGCATGGAGAATATAGTAATTTATCAGAAGGTGTTGAAAAAATTGCGGAAAGCTTTCGGATTGCTGGACCTGGAGATCTTGAAACTGATAGTGATGAAATCATATTTCTTCCATACTGGCTTTTAAATAGAGAAGAATTATTATCTATGATATTGGATAGAAGTGATATGAATGCACCAAATCAAGCCTCAAGGTTTACAGCGCATATAAATAATTTAAAAGCAGAAACATTAGAAGTTGAGAAGAAAAAAGATGTATTAAAATCGTTTACTGTTGATTCGCCAATCCCATTTAAAATAAATGACTTGATTAGTCTTTTAAAAGTGGATGATACAACTCCAGGTGTTGGAGCAAATAATAAACCTATAAAGGGTGAGTGGCAGGGAAAATTAACAAGATTTATTTCTAGATTAGAAGCTAAAATTCAAGATAAAAGATATGGTTTTATGTTTCAGCCTAGTTCAAAAAGTTTAGCATATGAATGGCTTGAAGAAATGATGTGTAATTTGTTAGGTGCTATTGATGGCAAAAAAGGGATTAAAATAATTGATTTTTCTGAAGTTCCATCAGATATTCTACCAGTTGTTACAGGCACACTTGCTAGATTATTGTACAATGTACAATTTTGGATTGATGAAGAAAGTCGAACTCCTTTCACGATAATATGTGATGAAGCTCATCTGTATCTGCCTGTAAAAGAAGATGCAGATAGTGTTCAAAAGCAAGCGTTATATAATTTTGAAAGAATTGCGAAAGAAGGAAGGAAATATGGTGTATCTATTTTAGCGGTTAGTCAAAGACCAGCTGATGTAAGTAAAACTATTTTAAGTCAATGTAGTAATTTTATAGTTTTGAGATTAACAAATGAACGTGATAAAGGGGTAATTAAAAATCTATTACCAGACTCCTTAAAAACCACTATCGAATATCTACCACTTTTAGATATTGGAGAAGCTTTAGTAGTAGGTGATGCCATCTTGTTACCAAGTAAAATAAAACTTGATAAACCGAAAGAGTCGCACCAACCTCTAAGTGGTACAAAAGATTTTTGGGATGAATGGGATACAATAAAACCAAATAATGATGCTGTTAAAATTGCAATAGAATCATTAAGAAAACAAAGTCGAAGTTAATATATTAATTTTATAGGTAGTTTCTTTGCTTGTGAATTTGATTATATTTACGGTTATTATAGATAGAAATTTACATTTTGATTGTTCTAAATAATTGCTTCAAATAGGGGCTTATTTGGAGTTTAAAACTATTTCACACTCTCAATATCACTTAACTAGGGGGTACGGATTTATGCAAAAAACATCCTGTTTATCGTATTATTTGCGTTTCAGTACACTAGAAGGAACGGGTTATGAAATTGGTGTCGAATAATAAAGAGAAATTAAAAAATAATGTATTGTAGTGACCCCGGCTCCGTGTCAATAGTGGAGGGGCTTAAGAGATAGCGAAAGCTATCTCTTTTC
>OLNJ01001494.1_pt1 | contig 12153 bp, 8 predicted proteins | sample 1672191 | NCBI WGS metagenome assembly OLNJ01 (sample SAMEA3136657, study PRJEB25190) | human gut metagenome | biome: human gut; feature: human-associated habitat; material: faeces | place: Austria | collected 2013 | reverse complement strand
ATTAACCTAGCGTAAGAGCGCTCTGCCCCGCGCACAGGCGCGTAAAGCCGTTCATAAGAAAATAAAAACTTAGCCCCGCGTAACCGCGCTCTAACCCCGCGCTACCAGCGCGCGAACCCGTTCATCTTATAAATTATAAAATCACAGCAGCGTCATCTGCTCCCCTTCATCCTCCGCCCGGATGAGCGCACCGGTCGCCGGCAGGCTGCGGACGCGGTAGCGGTGGGGGTTGGCCAGCTCCAGCGTATCCGCCGGGACGACGGAGGCGATGGTCTGGTTCTTTTTCAGGGTCACGACCGCCACGCCCTGACTGTCGCGGGTGGCCTTGGCGGCGATCTGCGCCGTGCTGACCAGCAGCATCCGGCCCGCACTGGTGCGGATGGCAAGCTCCGTCTCCTCCGGGAGGAAGAGCATCGCCGCCAGCGGCTCCTTGTCGCAATAGGCTTTCAGCAGCTTGCGGCGGTTCTGTTTGGTGGCGTAGGAGCTGAGCGGGATCTTCGCGCACTTGCCGCTGGCAAAGAAGAAGAGCATCTGCCCGCTGTAGTCGGAGGTGATGACCATCGAGAGGATGGCTTCGCCCTCGTCCATGCCCAGCCGGCCCGGCAGATAAATGCCCATCTGGGCCACCTTGCCGTCTTCCAGCTCCGCCAGACGCACCTTGTACACCTGCTGCCGGTCGGTGAAGAAAAGCGCTTCCACATTGTTCCGCGTCTCTACCTGCCGGATGATCTCGTCGCCCTCCTTGAGCTTGTGGGCACCGGCTGTGCGGAGGCTCTGGGGCGGGATCTTCTTCAGATAGCCCTCGCGGGTGAAGAAGACGGTGACGGGATAATCCGGCACGGCCTCTTCTTCGGTGCCGCCCTCTTCCTCGGGCAGGTCGTACAGGATCTCGCTGCGGCGGGGCTGGCCGTACTTCTTTGCCACGTCGCCCAGCTCCTTGATGATGATCCTGCGGATGCGGGCGGGCTTTGCGAGGATGTCGTTCAGGTCGGCGATGTCGGCTTCCAGCTGCTCGATCTCGCCGGTGCGCTTGAGGATATATTCCCGGTTGAGATGGCGCAGCTTGATCTCCGCCACATAGTCGGCCTGTACTTCGTCGATGCCAAAGCCGATCATCAGGTTGGGCACGACCTCCGTCTCCTCCTCCGTGGTGCGGATGATGTGGATGGCCTTGTCGATGTCCATCAAAATCGCCGCCAGACCCTTGAGCAGGTGGAGGCGCTTTTCCTTGCCGTGGAGGTCGTAGTAGGTGCGGCGGCGGACGCACTCCATCCGGAAGGCCGTCCACTCCTGCAAGATCTCCCGCACGCCCATGACCCGGGGCTGGCCCGAGACGAGGATGTTGAAGTTGCAGCTGAAGCTGTCTTCCAGCGGGGTGGCCTTGAAGAGCTTGGCCATCAGCTTGTCCGCGTCCACGCCTCGCTTGAGGTCGAGGGTGAGCTTGAGGCCGTTCAGGTCGGTCTCGTCGCGCATATCGCTGATCTCCTTGACCTTGCCCGTCTTGACCAGCTCGGCGATCTTGTCCATGATGGCTTCCACCGTGGTGGTGGGCGGGATCTGGGTGATCTCGATCATATTTTCGCCCGGCACAGCGGCGTAGCGGGCGCGCACCTTCACGCTGCCCCGACCATTCTCGAAGATGTCCCGCATCTGGGCTTCGTCGTATAAGATCTGACCGCCGCCCACGAAATCCGGGGCGGGCATGGTGGTGGCGATGTCGTGGCCGGCATCCTTCATGAGGGCGATAGTGGTGTTGCACAGCTCCGCCAGATTGAAGGAGCAGATGTTGCAGGCCATGCCGACGGCGATGCCCAGCGTATTGTTGGCCAGAATGGTGGGGAAGGTCACGGGCAGCAGGGTCGGCTCGGTGGTGGTGCCGTCGTAGTTGGGCACGAAGTCCACCGTCTCCTTGTCGATGTCCCGGAACAGCTCCTCGCAGACGCTTTCCAGCTTGGCTTCGGTGTAGCGGGCTGCGGCGCAGGACATATCCCGGCTGTAGGCCTTGCCGAAGTTGCCCTTGCTGTCCACGAAAGGCACCAGCAGGCTCTCGTTGCCCCGGCCCATGCGCACCATCGTGTCGTAGATGGCGGCGTCGCCGTGGGGGTTGAGGTGCATGGTGCTGCCCACGATATTGGCCGACTTGGTGCGGGCGCCCTTGATGAGGCCCATCTCATACATCGTATACAGCAGCTTGCGGTGGGCGGGCTTGAAACCGTCGATCTCCGGCAGGGCGCGGCTGACGATGACACTCATAGCGTAGGGCATATAGTTCGTTTCCAGCGTGCGGGTGATGGGGTCTTCCAGCACGCTGCCAGCGTTCAGTATTTCGACGCCCTCGCCCAGCTGGGGGCGGACAGGCTTCAGGGTCTTTTTGCTTGATTTCTTTGCCATTTTCTATCCTCTTTAAGACACATCCAGATCATCCAGATACTCCGCGCCGTGCTGGGCGATATGCTCCTTGCGTCCGGCGAGGTTGTCGCCCAGCAGGATGTCGAACACCTGCGCGGTGCGCTCCACGTCGGTGGGCATCACCTTGATGAGGCGGCGGCTCTCGGGATTCATGGTGGTCAGCCACATCATCTCGGGGTCGTTCTCGCCCAGACCTTTCGAGCGCTGGATGGTGTATTTCTTGTCGCCGATCTCCTCGAGGAAGGTGGCCTTCTCCGGCTCGGTGTAGGCAAAATAGGTACGGTCTTTTGTCGTGATCTCGTACAGCGGCGACTCTGCGATATAGACATAGCCCTCGTTGATGAGGGTGGGGGTCAGCCGGTAGAGCATGGTGAGCACCAGCGTGCGGATCTGGTAGCCGTCCACATCGGCATCGGTACAGATGACGATCTTGTTGAAGCGGAGGTTGTCGAGGTTGAAGGTGGCCAGCTCCTTATTGTGCTTGCCGCCCAGCTCGACGCCGCAGCCCATGACCTTGATGAGATCCACGATGACGTCCGACTTGAAGATGCGGGCATAATCGGCCTTGAGGCAGTTCAGGATCTTGCCCCGGATGGGCATGATGGCCTGATATTCGCTGTCGCGGCTGGTCTTGACCGCGCCCATAGCCGAGTCGCCCTCCACGATATACAACTCCCGGCGGGAAGCATCCTTGGTGCGGCAGTCCACGAACTTCTGCACCCGGTTGGCGAGATCGATCTGGGTCGTGAGGGTCTTTTTGATGCTCTGGCGCGTCTTTTCGGCGTGCTCACGGCTCTGCTTGTTGACCAGCACCTGCTGGCAGATCTTCTGGGCCTCGTCGGGCTTTTCGAGGAAGTAGACCTCCAGATAGTGCTTGAGGAAGTCGGTCATGGCCTGCGAGACGAACTTGTTGGTGATGGCCTTCTTGGTCTGGTTCTCGTAGCTGGTGCGGGTGGAGAAGCTGGACGAGACGTAGACCAGACAGTCCTGCACATCCTGAAAGCTGATGGCGCTCTCGCCCTTCTTATAGAGGTTCTTGTCCTTGAGATACTTGTTGATCTGGTAGACAAAGGCCGTGCGGACGGCGTGCTCCGGGCTGCCGCCGTGCTCGAGCCAGGACGAGTTGTGGTAATACTCCAACATCTGCACCTTGTTGGAGAAGCAGAACGCCGCGCTCATCTTCACCTTATATTCGGGCTGGTCGTCCCGGTCGCGGCCGGTGGCCTCGCTCTCGCAGCTGAACACCGGGGTCAGGCTGTCTTCGCCCGCCGTCTCAGCGACGTAGTCGGCGATGCCGTGCTCGTAGCACCAGCTCTCCTTCCACGGCTTGCCGGTGGCCGGGTCTTTCTCCTTCTCATCGGTGAAGTTGAGGGTCAGGCCCGCGTTGACGACGGCCTGACGGCGGAGAACATCCTTGTAGTAGCTGCCGGGCACGTCGATGTCGGTAAAGACCTCGTCGTCCGGCTTCCAGTGGATGATGCTGCCGGTGCGGCGTCCCTTGAACGGCTCTTTGTGCAGGCCGCCCACATTCTCGCCCTTCTGGAAGTCGAGATGATAGTGGAAGCCGTCGCGGTAGATGTCGGCGGTCATCCACGCCGAGGCGTACTGGGTGGCGCAGAGGCCCAGACCGTTCAGGCCAAGGCTGAATTCGTAGTTATCCTCCCCCTCGCCGTACTTGCCGCCTGCGTACATCTCGCAGAAAAGCAGCTCCCAGTTGTAGCGCTCTTCGCCCTTGTTCCAGTCCACGGGCATACCGCGGCCAAAGTCCTCGACGATGACGCTGCCATCCTTGCAGCGGGTGACGTTGATGGTGTCGCCGTGGCCGTCGCGGGCCTCGTCGATGGAGTTCGAGACGATCTCGAAGATGGAGTGGGCGCAACCCTCCACGCCGTCCGAACCAAAGATGACGGCCGGGCGCTTGCGCACACGGTCCGCGCCCTTCAGCGAGGTAATGCTTTCGTTGCCATATTCCTGTTTTTTTGCCATGCTGCTCCTCCCGGCCCCGGAATGGTCTGCTGCGGGGCCGTCTCAAACGCTTTTGCTATATATAGGTATATATCTCCCCTTGTCGGGAAAAAAGCGATTTTTGTCATTCCTTTTCATTAAACCATAGGTTGTTGCCAATGTCAATTCTTCTTTCTCATTCTGCTCCTTTCCTCCTGCCCTCTCAAAACCGCCGAAAAAGTCCGTCTTATTTTGGTCGATGGCACGGCAAAAATAAAGAAATTTCAAAAATTCTCAAAAAAATTTGCATTTACCCCTTTACAAAATCGAAATTTCAGGTATAATAATCATCGTCCGGTGCGCCTCTGTAGCTCAGTCGGTAGAGCAGGGGACTGAAAATCCCCGTGTCATTGGTTCGATTCCGATCGGAGGCACCAGTCAGGAAACCCAGCAGGGTTTCCAATATGCGGCCGTAGCTCATCTGGTAGAGCGCCACCTTGCCAAGGTGGAGGTAGCGAGTTCGAGCCTCGTCGGCCGCTCCAACATGAAGCCATCGTTTGTGCAGTGATGCACGACGATGGCTTTTTTCAACATTTCCGGCAGCAGATGTTGACAACTCTGTGTCCCGGGCCGTATACTGGGGCTATCGTGCAACAAACAGAGGCGGGCTGACCGCCTGCGGGAGTTCTGCCCGCGGGCATCGGCTCGCCTCTGTGCTCTGGGAAAAGGAGGGAAAAACAGTGATCTTCGGCAAGTACATCAACCGCTATTACCTGCGCCACGCGCCCACGCTGCTGCTGGGCATCCTGTCGCTGCTGATGGTGGATTACATCCAGCTGCTGGTGCCCCAGCTCTACCGGCTGGTCATCAACGGCGTCAACCTCGGGCAGGTGGTGGTGAAGGGCGAAACGATGCTCTTTACCCGAGAGGTGCTCTTCCAGCACATCTGCCTGCCCATGATTTGGATCGTGCTGTTCATGGTGGTGGGGCGTTTTCTGTGGCGCATCTGCTTTTTCGGCACCAGCATCCGGGTGCAGGCCGACCTGCGGGAGCGGATGTTCGACCACAGCCGCCGCCTGTCGCAGCAGTATTATCAGGTGAATAAGGTCGGCAACCTCATGAGCCTCTACACCAACGACCTCGACACCATTCAGGAGTGCTTCGGCGATGGCATCCTGATGTTTTTCGACGCGCTGGTGCTGGGCCTGCTGGCCCTTTATAAAATGTGGCGGATGGACACCCGCCTGACCTTACTGGCCCTCATCCCGGCGGCGTTTATGTTCGCTATTGGAACGGTAATGGGCAAGACCATGACCAGAACGTGGGAGAAGCGCCAGCAGGCGTTCTCGGCTCTGTCCGACTTTGCGCAGGAGAATTTCTCCGGCATTGCGGTCATCAAGGCCTTCGTCAAGGAGCTGAAAGAGCTGATCGCCTTCCGAAAGCTCAATAAAGAAAATGAAGAAGTCAACGTGGAGTATACCCGCATCTCGGTGTTACTTGAAGTATTGGTGACGTTCTTCGTGGAGTCGGTGGTCTGCGTCATTCTTGGCTACGGCGGCTTCCTCGTCTACAAGGGAGATTTCAACGCGGGCCAGCTGGTGGAGTACATCGGCTACTTCGAGGCCATCGTCTGGCCCATTATGGCCATCTCGATGCTCATCGAGAAGACCTCCCGCGGCAAGGCCTCCCTCAACCGCATCACCGAGCTGCTGGATGCCCCCATTGATGTGGCCGACCGGGACGGCGTGCCCGACCTCGAATCCCCCAAGGGAGGCATCGAGTTCCGCGGCCTGACCTTCCGCTACCCCGATGGTGAGTTCGATGTGCTGAAGGACATCTCCTTCACCGTCGCCCCCGGCGAGAGCGTGGGCATCGTGGGCAAGACCGGCGCGGGCAAGACGGCGCTGGTGGACCTGCTTCTCCGCACCTACAATGTGCCTGACGGCACCCTCTTTGTGGATGGAAAGGACGTCAACCGCGTCTCCATCCGCTCGGTGCGACAGGCCTGCGCCTATGTCCCGCAGGACAACTTCCTCTTCTCGGACACCATCGCCCACAACATCGCCTTCGGCGTGGACGAAGCCTCTCCGGAGGACATCGAGCGGGCGGCCCGTCTCGCTGATGTCCGGGACAACATCGTGGATTTCAAGGACGGCTATGAGACCGTCCTCGGCGAGCGCGGCGTCACCGTCTCGGGCGGCCAGAAGCAGCGCATCTCCATCGCTCGTGCCCTGCTGAAGGACGCGCCCATCCTGATCCTCGATGACTCCGTCTCTGCGGTGGACACCCGGACGGAGAAGATCATTCTGGACAACCTGAAAAAGAGCCGGGCCGGAAAGACTACCCTGCTCATCGCCCACCGCATTTCGACGGTGGAAGGACTGGACAAGATCGTTTTCCTCGAGGACGGCAGAGTGGAGGCCGTCGGCCCCCACGACCAGCTCTATGCCTCCTGCCCGGAGTACCGCAGGATGGTCGATCTGCAGAAGCTTGAGGACGAAGTGGGAGGTGGCAACGCATGATGAGTCTGAATCCGCTTCTTCTGGTGGGGGGCGTCATCGGCACCGTGTCGGTGTTGCTGCTCATCGCCTACGTCTGCGTCAAGGATAAGAAGACCTCCATGGGCTTCGAGCGCAGCATGGCCGACGGCGAGATTTTACGCCGTCTCTTCGGCTACGCCAAGCCCTATCGGAACCAGTTCATCGTGGTGGGCTTTCTCGTCCTCTTTTCCATCGCCTATGACATCGCCTCGCCCCTCATCGTGGGCTATATCGAAGAGCTTGTGGGGGGCGATTTTGCGCTCCGGAGCCTCTACGTCAGCGTGGCCGTCTATGGGGGTGTGCTGGTCTTTTCGATGGGCAGCACCTATTTGCAGGCGGTCATCCTGCAACGGGTGGGTCAGCGCATCATCTCCGACCTGCGTGAAGACCTCTTTACCCACATCGAATCCCTTTCCCATGGCCAGCTGAACGACATCCCGGTGGGCAAGCTGGTCACTCGTGTGACCAACGACACCAACGCCATCTCCATGATGTTCACCAACCTCTTGGTCAACCTGACCAAGAACGCCTTCGTCATTTTGGGCATTCTGGCGGCGATGCTCTGTCTGAACTACGCCCTGACCCTGATGGTGCTCTGCTTCGTGCCCTTCATCCTCCTCTTCACGGTCATCTTCCGCAAGTTCTCCCGCCGTGCCTACCGCAAGGTGAAGGACGCCACCACCGACATCAATACCTATCTTTCCGAGAACCTCTCGGGCATCAAAGTCACTCAGATCTTTGGCCGCGAGGACGAGAAGATGGAGGAGTTCCGCCAGAAGAGCCAGACCCTCGCCAAGGCCACGCAGGAGCAGATCTTCGTCTTCGGCGTCTTCCGCCCGCTGGTGTATATGCTGTATATCAGCTCCATCCTCTGCCTGTTCTATCTGGGCGGCATGGGCCATCTGGACCATGTTTCTTTCCTCGGTCAGACCATTTCCAGCGGCACCATCGTCACCTTTTATATGTACATCTCCAAGTTCTTCACCCCCATCCAGAACCTCGCCGAGCAGTTCAACTGGCTGCAGTCGGCGCTGGCGTCCTCGGAGAAGGTCTTTTCCATCATGGACATCCAGCCCCAGATGACCGACGCCCCTGATGCCATCGAACTGGACGAGGTGAAGGGGGACATTGAGTTCCGCGACGTCTGGTTCAGCTACGTCCCCGGCGAGTGGGTGCTGCAGGGCGTCTCCTTCCATGTCGAGCCGCGCCAGACGGTGGCCTTCGTTGGCTCCACCGGCTCGGGCAAGAGCACCATCCTCTCCCTCATCTGCCGCAATTACGAGTTCCAGAAGGGCGAAATTTTGATCGACGGCATCGACATCCGAAAGATCAAGATCTCCTCCCTCCGCCGCCACTTCGGACAGATGCTGCAGGATGTGTTCCTCTTCTCGGGCACCATCCGCAGCAACATCGTCCTGCGGGAAGAGAATATCTCCGACGACGAGATCATGAAGGTCTGCCGGTACGTCAACGCTGACCACTTCATCGACAAGCTGGAGCACGGCCTTGACGAGGAGGTGCGGGAGCGGGGCAACAACTTCTCGGCGGGCCAGCGCCAGCTGCTCAGCTTTGCCCGCACCATCCTCCATAAGCCCAGCGTTATGATACTGGACGAGGCCACCGCCAACATCGACACCGAGACGGAGCTGCTCATTCAGGACTCCCTCGAAAAGATGCGGAGCGTGGGTACTATGCTCATCGTGGCCCACCGTCTCTCCACCATCCAGCACGCGGACAATATCATCGTCCTGTCTCACGGCAAAATACTTGAGCAGGGCACCCATCAACAGCTTCTCGCCGCCCATGGTCGGTATTATCAGCTGTATACGCTGCAATACCATAAGGAGCAGCTGAAGAACGAATAACGCAAAAAGCAGGTGCACCCGATTGGATGCACCTGCTTTTTGGTTTGGGGTCAATACGGATACGGCACGACATCCGGCTGGTCGGGCTTGTGCTCGCCGATGATCTTCTCCATACAGACCATATCGTACCAGCGGCCGAATTTGTAGCCGCAGTTGTGGAAGGTGCCCGCGAGGGTGAAGCCAAGATGGGCGTGGAACTGGGCACTGTTTTTTGTGAGGTATTCGTCCTCTTTCTGCGGGTAGCCGATGCGGGCGTAGAGGTTCAGGATGCCCATTCCCTTGAGCCGGTCGGCCAGCGCCTCGTAGAGGGTACGGCCCAGTCCGCCGCGCCGGGCATCGTGGTCGAGGTAGATGGTCAGTTCAGCGGCCCAGTCGTAGGCCGCGCGGCCCACGAAAGCGTGGGCGTAGGCGTAGCCCTCGATGCGGCCGTCCCGCTCGATGACGAGGTAGGGGTACTTCTGCATGATGTCCCGCATCCGGCCCTCGAACTCGGCCAGCGACGGCACATCGTACTCGAAGGTGATGACCGTGTGCTCGACGTAGTAGGCATAGATCTCCAGAATGCGGGGCGCATCAGCTAAGGCGGCGTTGCGGATGGTAATATCGGACATGGTTTCTACTCCTTTGAGGAAAGATTTCCCCCGGCCGGGGGAAGATGTCGCGCAAGCGACAAAAAGGGGAATCTGGCGCGAAGCGCCTGAGAGGGCATCAGAACATCGTAAGTGCAAGCGCACACAGCGGCAGGAACAGGATGCTCAGCAGGGTGGTCAGCACGACGCTGCCGGCGGCGAACTGCTCATCGTGGCGGAACTGGACGGCGAACACCGAGGTAATGGCGGCGGCGGGGCAGCATTCCAGCAGCAGCACCACCTGCGTGGCCATGCCGTAGCGGAAAAGGCCCAGCGCGGCAAAGGCCGCGATGGTCAGCACCGGGATAAAGAACATCCGGACGACGGTAAGCTCCCAGATGTGCTTGTCGGTGAGGATGCGGCGCAGGTCGCCCGAGGCGATGAGCATTCCGGTGATGAGCATGGAGAGGGGGGTGTTCATGTCGCCCAGAAGCTCCATCGGCTGGGTGATGAGAGTGGGCAGCGGGATCTGGAAGAGGTAGAGGACAAGGCCCACGACGATGGCGTAGATGGCCGGGCAGCGCAGCAGACTTCCGGCCACCTTTTTGGGGTCAGAGCTGCCGCTGACGATGCTGTAGCCCAGCGTCCAGAGCAGAAGATTGAAGATGGTAAAGTAGGCGCTGGCGTAAAGCAGGCCTTCGGAACCAAATAACGCCGAGATGAGGGGAAGGCCCATGTAGCCTGCATTGGAGAAGACGCAGGCGAACCGGAAGATGGGGGTCCGGCTGTCCTTGCTGCGGGCCGTGAACAGCAGGGTGATGACAAGGCCCAGCAGGCTGGACAGGATGCTCAGGGCGAAGGCAGCCAGAAGATTGCGGAGGATCTCGGGGCTGAAATCCATCCGGTAGGAGTTGATGATCATAGCGGGCACGACAAGGTTGACCAGCAGATTCGAGAGGGTCTGCTTGCCTTCGGGGCGCAGCAGGCCGGTCTTGGCACCGAGGGCACCCAGACCCATGAGGATGAAAAGCTCCGCCACCTGCTGGGCGGTGATAAGGGCGAGGTCCATGAGGGGGACTCCTTTCTGTTACAGGATGACGTTCTTGATGAGCAGGGAGATGCTGCCGTCCTCGGCGTGGAGGAACTCCACCGCCGAGTCCTCGGAGAGGATCTCGGTGGGGATCTTCACCTCGATGCCGCTGGTGGTGTGGATGCTGCGGCTCTCCATCCGGCGGATGCGGGAGGGCGAGACGGTGACGGGCTGCTGAGCCTGCGCCGGCTCGAGGATGTCGCTCTTTTCAACATAGTCGTCGAAGGGGACGGCGGCCAGCGGGTATTCCTCGGCCAGCTGCTGGCGCACCTGTTCCACCGTCACCTTGTTATCGTTGTCGGCGGCCTGATTGGCGATGAGCATGGCCACCTGCGCCTCGACATGGGGCTCGTCCTGATAGTTTTCCTGCACGGCCTGCACGGCGGCATCCTGAATGGCCTGAAGCTTTTTCTTCTCCGGCTCGGCGGTGGTGTACTGGAAAACGACGGTAGAGAGATAGAACTCCTTGTGGCCGTCGATGTCGAATTTCTTTTCCAGCAGCTTCATGGAGTAGTCGGTCAGGTCCACCAGTGCGCCCTCCTCTACCTTGCCGCTCTGGGTGGGCAGGCAGGCCCGCTGCTGGATGATGGAGTTGACAGGCGCACCGTCCACGCTCTCGGTGTAGTGGGTGTAGCCGTTTTTGTAGTTCAGTTTGAGGACGGCGAGCCACGGCTGACCGTCCCGGGTAAAGTCCACCACGGCGAGGTCGGCCCCGGGGATGGTGGTGTGGGCGTGCATATAGTCGAACAGGACGCCCGCGATGCGGCAGGACAGGTCGATAAAGTCCTTGTTCTGCTCCAGCTCATACCGGAAAGCCGAGTCCGGCAGGGGGCGGCACTGGCGGATGTCGTCGCTGGCCAGCAGTTTTTCGATGTGGTATTGTAAATAGGCTGTCTTTTCGGCGGTCATCTCCATGCAGCTGCCGCTGAGGACAGGTGCGTCCAGCGTGGTGTCCAGAACGTGGAGAATGGCCTGATGAACGATGATCTCCATATGATAAACCTCTTTTCTAAGGAAATAACCTCTCAGTCTCGCATTCGCTCGCCAGCTCCCCTGCCGAGGGGAGCCTCTGGCGAAGAGATTAGGCTTTACGTACTGCCAAAGCCTCCCCTCGATAGGGGAGGTGGCATCGCGCCAGCGATGACGGAGAGGTTGAAACTCTGAATCAGCTCTCAGTATAGCACAACCCGGCCCAAAAGGCGAGAACGACTTGAAGCGGAAGGGTAGAAATGCTATACTTAGCCCAGAATACCTTATTATAAAGGATAAAGGAAGGGGAGACGCTGTATGGAATTTCGGGAAAAGCCGATGCAGAACCTTATGCGCATCAAGGAGAAGGAGATCTGCAAGAATGTGCAGGCGCTCCTGCTGGACGGCGAGAGCATCGTGGGCGCATACAAGACGGTGCGCGATCAGGCCGTTTTCACGAGCCACCGCATCTTTATCGTAGATATGCAGGGCGTCACCGGCACCCGGCAGGAGATCTTCGTCCTGCCCTACCGGAAGATCGTCCACTTCGGCATCCAGACCGCCGGCTTCGGCGACCCGCTGCAGACCTCGGAGCTGACGGTCTGTTACGCCGACGAGCACGAGATGAAGTTCGGCTTCATCGGGCAGGAGGAGCTTCTGGCCGTGGCCCGCGCCATCAGCCGGTGCATCCTGTGACATCAAAATAGGACAAAACGGGACGGCCCGCTCTGACAAATGCCAGAGCGGGCCATCCCGTTTTGCTGTGA
>OLNJ01001493.1_pt1 | contig 12160 bp, 8 predicted proteins | sample 1672191 | NCBI WGS metagenome assembly OLNJ01 (sample SAMEA3136657, study PRJEB25190) | human gut metagenome | biome: human gut; feature: human-associated habitat; material: faeces | place: Austria | collected 2013 | reverse complement strand
CCTCGATGGACACCGGGAACACAAACTGGTCGACGGTGTCGGCGGTCGACGTGGCGGGCGCGATCTCCACGCGGGCCGGGTCGCTCACCAGGTCGGTGATCTCGCCCACGGCCTCTTCGTCGAGCGTGGCCGAGAACAGCAGCGTCTGGCGCTCGGCCGGCGTCTCGCGTACAATGCGGCGAACGGCGGGCAAAAAGCCCATGTCGAGCATGCGGTCGGCCTCGTCGAGCACCAGCACCTTGACCTCGTCCAGATGGCAGGCACCCTGCTCGATCAGATCGACCAGACGGCCCGGCGTTGCGACCAGGATGTCGCAGCCGTACTTGAGGGCAGCGGTTTGCGGCTTGTAGCTCACGCCGCCCACGACGGTCACGGCAACGTGGCCCGTGACGTCGGCGATCTTGCTCGCGACCTCGTCGATCTGCTGGGCAAGCTCGCGCGTGGGGGTGATGACGAGCATCACGGGGCCGCGGCCGTTGCCCTCGGGCTTTTTAGTACCGCGACGACGGTTGCGGCCGCCGCGCTCGCGCACGGGTTTGGGAGGAGCGATGTGCTCCAGATTGTTCATGGTCGGGAGCAAAAAGGCGGCTGTCTTGCCGGTACCGGTCTGGGCGGCGGCAAGCAGGTCACGGCCCTCGAGCACCACGGGGATGGAGCCGGCCTGAACGGGCGTGGGCGCCGTGTAGCCCAGGTTCTCGATAGCACGGAGCATCTCGTCGGAGAGGCCCAGCTCGTCAAAGCCAGGCAGGCTCTCGGTAGCGGACTCGACGGCCTGGGCAGCATTGGCCTCATCGGCGGCATCGAAGGCAGCCTGGGTCATGGCCTCGCGGGCCTCGTCCAGGATCTCGGCGTCGGTGACGTCGGATACAGAATTACGCATATGTTGTTGTTCCTTATCTGCACGCGCAATGGGCACGGCATGCGGCCGCGCGGGCGTGCTTGGTAGTGCGCTAATACATACAAAAACAGGTGCGCACAGAGAGGACGTTGCTCAGCACGCTGGCGATCGCTTTGGCAGCCCTATCACGCGCCGTCCAGACGCAGCAGCTCTAAGCGATGGAGCAGATTCGCCGCGGGTTAGTATACCCGTGCTTCGCATGCCCCCACGTAAACCACAGATGACGAGGCGGACGAGGTGGGCCCGGCTGATTGTCTCAATCTGTAACAGTTGCTCAGCAAAAACCGGTCTAACTGTTACAGATTGAGACAAACCCAAACCCCACAAAACAACATCTCAATCTATAACAGTTAGAGGTCATTTTCCCTGCTAGATGTTACAGGTTGAGATGTTTGACAGGGGCTGCCAACGATTGAGCAGCCACCCTCATCTGTATCGGAATGTCATACATTTCTTTCTGTACTGGACACCCCCAGGGGGTATGGGTGTATAGTATCGGAAGGTTAACATTTCCAACACTACGCCACAGAAAGGAGAAGCCATGGCTCAAGATAAGTTTGACGTGGGCGGCATGACGTGCGCCGCCTGCCAGGCGCATGTGGACCGTGCCGTGAGCAAGCTCGACGGCGTCGAGAGTGTCGCGGTCAATCTGCTCGCCGGTTCCATGATGGTCGACTATGACCCCGCACAGGTCTCCCCCGACGATATCTGCACCGCCGTCGACCGCGCGGGCTATTCGGCCTCGCCCGTCAACACGGGCACCGATGCCGCCAGCTCAAGCGGCAGCGCGCAAGCCAGGTCCGGCGCCGCCCATATGGAGTCGCCGACCAAAAAGTTGGAGGCCACTGCCTCCGCCATGCGCACCCGTCTCATCATCTCAATCATCTTTCTCATTCCGCTGTTCTACATAGGCATGGGACACATGCTCGGCTGGCCGCTGCCCAGCGTCTTCACCGACCACACCCACAGCATGACGCTCGCCCTCACCGAGCTCGTCTTGCTCATCCCCATCGTCTATGTCAACGACGCGTACTTTATCAACGGCTTCAAATCACTCGTGCACGGCGCGCCCACCATGGACGCCCTCATCGCCGTCGGCGCCACCGCGTCGATCGCCTGGTCGCTCTACGCCATGTTTATCATGGCCGACCAGCTGGCCGCCGGGCAGGTCCACGAGGCCATGATGACGAGCATGGACAACCTGTATTTTGAGAGCGCCGGCACGATCCTGTCGCTCGTCACCGTGGGCAAATACCTCGAGACGCGCAGCAAGTCCAAGACCGGCGGCGCCATCGAGGCGCTCATCGACCTGGCACCCAAGACCGCGACCGTCGTTGCCGATGACGGCACCGAGACCGCTGTGGACGTCGACGCCATTCTACCCGGCCAGGTTCTGCGTGTGCGCCCAGGCGAGTCTATCCCTGTCGACGGCGTGGTGCTCGAGGGCGCGTCGGCCGTGGACGAGAGTGCGCTAACCGGCGAGTCCATCCCCGTGGAAAAGACCGCCGGCGACACCGTCAACGCCGCCACGGTCAACCGCACCGGATCGTTTACCTTCCGCGCCACGCGCGTGGGCGCCGACACGTCGCTCGCCAAAATCATCCAGCTTGTCGAGGACGCCAACGCCACCAAGGCGCCCATCGCCCGCATGGCCGATAAGGTCGCCGGCGTGTTTGTGCCCGTGGTGTTTGCGATCTCGGCCGTGACCTTTGCGGTGTGGATGGCGCTGACCGGCAGCGTAAACGAGGCGCTCACCTCCGCCGTGGCCGTGCTGGTGATCAGCTGCCCGTGCGCGCTGGGCCTGGCCACGCCCGTCGCCATTATGGTGGGCACCGGCAAGGGCGCCGAGATGGGCATTCTGTTTAAGAGCGCCGAGGCGCTGGAGAATCTGCGCAACGTGGGCACCGTGGTGCTCGATAAGACGGGCACCGTCACCCGCGGCAAGCCTGCCGTGACCGATATTGTGGTTGCCGTGCGCGCCGATGGCTCGCCCGCCATGAGCGAAAAGGCGCTGCTCAAGTTGGCCGCCGCGCTGGAGCGCTCGAGCGAGCACCCGCTGGCCGAGGCGATTATGGCCGAGTGCGAGACACGCGGAATCGTCGCACGCATGGTCGAGGACTTTGCCGCCGTGCCCGGTCGCGGCGTCACGGCGCGCGAGGGGCAGAATATCATCGCAGCCGGCAACGTTCGTCTGATGAACGAGCTGGGCGCGGAGGTGCCCGCCGGTCTTGCCGAGCAGTTCGCTGCCGAGGGCAAAACGCCGCTGTTCTTTGCCAAGAACGGCGAGCTCGTTGGCACCATCGCCGTGGCTGACGAGGTCAAGGAGACGAGCGCCGAGGCAATCGTCGCGCTGCGTTCGCTCGGCGTCGACGTGCGCATGCTCACCGGCGACAACCGCGTGACGGCCGAGGCCATCGCCCGCCGCGTGGGACTCACCAGCGAGCAGGTTATCGCCGACGTTCTTCCCGCCGACAAGGAACGTCACGTGCGCGAACTGCAAGATGCGGGCGGCAAGGTCGCCATGGTGGGCGACGGCATCAACGACTCCCCCGCCCTGGCGCGCGCCGACGTGGGCCTTGCTATCGGCACCGGCGCCGACATCGCCAAGGAGGGCGCCGACGTGGTACTCATGCGCAGCGACCTCATGGACGTCGCCCGCGCCATCGAGCTTTCGCGTGCCACGATCCGCAACATCAAGCAGGACCTGTTCTGGGCACTGTTCTACAACGGCATCGGCATTCCGCTCGCCGCGGGCGTGTTCTTCCCGCTCACCGGCTGGCAACTCTCGCCGATGTTTGGCGCCGCGGCCATGAGCCTGTCGAGCGTGTGCGTCGTAAGCAATGCGCTGCGCCTGCGAACCTTTAAGCCTAAGACGGTGCACTGATGCACCCGACCTTGCCCCTCAAACCGTCGCTCGCGTACCCAAGTACGCTTCGCTCCTCTTTCGGGGCAATCTCGGGCACCTCAGCGCACCTTTAAGATGACGCTGTTCACGACTAAACTGTCAGATAATCTCAATCGATAAGGAGTACACCCATGCGTTACACAATCAAGACTTCCGGCCTCATGTGCGGCCACTGCGACGCTACTGTCGAGACCGCGCTGCTCAACGTAGCCGGCGTGACCGATGCCGATGCCGACCACGAGACCCAGACCGTCCAGGTGGAGTGCGCCGACACCGTGACCGCCGAGCAGCTCGCCGCCGCCGTCGAGGGCGCGGGCGAGAAGTTCCACGCCCTGTCCGTGACCGCCGCGTAGCAGACGCCGCCTACTCAATCCTCAGAAGTTGCGGTGAAATAGTTCCTGTTTTAGCGCTTCAAGCCTGCAAACAAGAACTATTTCACCGCAACTGACGGGGCATCCGGAAGATCGACCAGAAACGAGGACCCGCCATGATGGCAGACCATAAATCGGTGACCCGCATGCTCAAGACGGCACGCGGCCAGATCGACGGCATCCTGCGGATGGTGGAGGAGGACCGTTACTGCGTCGACATCTCCACGCAGCTCATGGCAACGCAGGCGCTCATCGCCCGCATCAACGCCGATGTGTTGAAGGCACACATCGAGGGCTGCGTCGCCTCGGCCATCGAATCGGGCGACGAGGAGCTCAAAGCCGCCAAGCTCGCCGAGATAGAGCGCGTCGTCGACAAGCTCGCCAAGTAATTGGTGCAAGGGGGACAGGTACGTTTGCGCCACCTTGGTGCAGATTAACCTGTCCCCAATGCACCAAAAGGGGTATAAAAGCGTGCAGCATATCGAACGAAAGGCAATTCGCATGAATGACTTTATGAAGGGTCGCAACGGCGCCGACGAGCTCACCATCGTGATGGGCTTTGCTGGAATCGTCATCGCGATGATCGGATCGATGGCCCGTATTCAGTGGCTCAGCTGGATCGCCATCGCCGTAATCGTACTCGGCGTGCTGCGTGGCCTGTCCAAAAACATCGACGCCCGCCGCAAGGAGAACGATGCCTTTGTCACGGCGACCGCAAACGTCCCCGGCCTAGGCAAGTTCGTCGCCAGCTTGGGCGGCGGGACTGCGGCCGCAAACGCTTCGCGTGCCGCTGGTACCAGCAAGGAGGACTTTGAGCGCGCCAAGCGAACGGCCAAGAAGATGTGGAAGGGTCGCAAGACCACGGCCTACCTCAAGTGCCCCAACTGCGGCCAGATGCTGTCCGTCCCCAAGGGCAAGGGCAAGATCCGCGTCACCTGCCCCAAGTGCCACGCCAAGATGGAGACGCGCTCCTAGCGCCCGCACATGGGACAAATGCATCAGAAGTGTTTGTCCTGCATCTTACATATTTGTCGATAAAAAAGCCGAGGCCTCGTGTTGAGACCTCGGCTTTTTGCATGGGGCGACAGCATTCGATGAAGCCGTCGCGCCAGCGCCTAAGCTACGCCGTCGCGAGCGAGCTCCTCTGCCAGGGCTTCTGCCGGCATAGCCATAATCGCGTCGAGCTCGGTGTCAACCTCGGGGATGTGCTTAACCTTCAGCTTGCGCACCAGGTTACCGCGACACATCACGTGTATCGGCTCACGCAGAGCGCACAGGTCATCCAGAGGGCTCTCGCGCGTCACCAAAATGTCGGCCGCCTTGCCGCACTCGATCGTACCGGTCTCGTCACCCAAGCCCAGTAGCTCAGCATTGACCTGCGTGGCCGTGTGCAGTGCAAAGGCATTGCTCGCTTTGACGTACTTGGCAAAGTAGGCCACCTCGCGCCACATGTCGTACTGCGTCACGAACGGGCAGCTTGAGTCCGTGCCCAGGCCCACCTTAACGCCAGCTTCCAGGGCGGCACGGGCGCTCTCGATAATGCCCGAGCACACAATGTCGCCGTTCTTCTTTTGCGTATCGGTCGAATGGGTCTTTTCCGGATCGAGCAACACAAACGGCAGCGCCGGACTGATCGTGCAGGTCACGCTCGGTGCGCGTCCCTCGAACTGCGTACCCACGGCGCCTCGATACAGCTCCAGAATCTCGGGGGTCATCGGAGCGCCGTGCTCAATCGTGTCAACGCCGGCCTCAAGCGCGGCCTTCACACCCTCGGTGCTCTCGACATGAGCCATGACCGGCAGGCCGACCTCGTGCGCCGCCTTGCACGCCGCCGCGGCGACATCGACCGGCATGCGCAGCACGCCCGGCTCGCCTACTTCGGTCGCGTCGAACACGCCGCCCGTCACGAACAGCTTGATGACGTCGGCGCCGCGCGCATACAGGTCGCGCACCTGCTGGGCCGCCTCATCGGGCGTATTGGCCACCTGCGCAAAGAGGCCCGCACCGTGGCCACCCGGCACCGTGACACCCGTTCCTGGTGCCACCAGACGCGGACCCTGATACTTACCGGCGTCGATGGCGTTGCGCACGGCGATGTCGGCAAACAGCGGGTCGCCCGCGCCGCGCACCGTGGTCACGCCGCTTGCCAGCTGCTGTTGGGCGCTGCCTTTGAGGATGTGGCGGACGATGGCGCGGCCCACCGGATTATCGAGCTTCTTCATCAGCGCGCCCGCATCGCCCGCCGAGACCGGTTTGCCCGAACCGCACAGATGCACATGCATATTGATGAGGCCCGGCATGAGGTACGCGCCGGCCAGGTCGATAACCTCGGCACCTGCAGGTGCTTGCGCCACGGCGCTCGGACCAATCCAGGTGATGACACCGCGCTCAACGGCCACGGCCATATCGGGCTGTGGCTCCATATGCTCCGAGCCATCCAGAACGGTCGCATTGATAAACAACGTGGGACGATCGGCGGTCGCCATATCGAGCTCCTCCCTCACGATTAACTTGAACATTTGTCCATTATCGCCCAGCGCGGCAGGGTTGCTGCGGACATATCGGCTAACGGAGGGACGAGAGAGATGTGAGGGCAAACGGAGACAGCACGGCAATGCTCCGGTCGTTCCAGCAAAACGTCTCGATCTGTAACAGGTAGACCATCTCTAACCTTCCAAATGTTACAGATCGAGATCTTTCGGCACCGCGTCCAACCTTTATCTCAATCTGTAACAGTTGCGTCGAATTATGGCCTGTAGAAGTTACAGATTGAGATATTCTCCACCCCTGTCGTCAAACGTCTAGATCTGTAACAAGTAGACGGGTTTTCGGCCTCTAGATGTTACAGATCGAGATCTTTTAGCGGCAGCCAACCTTCTGTCTCAATCTGTAACAGCTACGAGGCCAAACGGCTCCTTGTTGTTACAGATCGAGACAAACTCGGCAGGAACAACCACATCCGCGTCAGTTGCACCCCTTAGCGCCCATACCACTGCCGTCTCCATTCCTCAGCCAAATCGGCCCGCTGTGGAATTCCCGCCAGTCTCATCTTTTCAGCCAGCTTCCCCGGATTCTTGAGCTCATCAAACGTAAACCGAAGCACCTTGTGTCCGAGCATCGTCAGATGAGACTCTCGCTGACGTTCTGCCACGAATGGGTCGACCGACTCCCGATCCCCACCATCCTGCAGGGCATACTTTCCCTTCCCGTCCAGCTCGCCAATCACGCACATCCCGTCCTCGAGCCTCCAGAAATAGTCGACTCGAAATACCTGATTCGGATCGAGCGGGTCGCGAAACTCCACCTGCAGCTCCGGAACCGGAAAGCCGTACGCAATAAAGAATGCCCGAAAACGAGACTCGCCGCCGTTTTCGGACAGCCCGTCCGCATACGACGCAATCACCTGCGCTCTGCGATACCCGCGCTTGCCTTCACAATCCATTCGAAGCCGCTCACAAAAGTCATCGCGCGATACGCCCTTTGCTCGCAACGCAGAATCGGCAATCGCCAAGCCATACGAAAACGGCGCGCGCAACAGGCAATCCTCTACCGTGCGCCAAAACGGCGTCACCCGCACGCCGTCGACTTGTTCAAGCGCACACGCCGCCCGCGGACGCAACAGCCGGCATCCTGCACTCAGCGGCACCGAGCAACCTGTCTTAACAAGATATCGTGGCCCGAGCAGGTCATTCGGCACCTCCAGACCCCACAAAAGCGCCGCGTCATAACCCCAAAACGCCCAATCGGAATGAAACTCCGCAAGCCCTTTGATGGTCCGCAGTGCTCGCTCCGCCGGTGTCAACGCATCCCAATCATGTTGAAAACAGAACAGATACGACTCGGGCTCCGCAATATCATCGGTTCCCACATGACGCCGCAGCCACATGAGATCGGCATTGTCGTGCGTCACAAGCAGCACGCCTTGTTCAGCCGCCTCCGTGAGCCTGGCAAGCATCCTATTCCGCGCCAAGGTGTTCCGTGTCGCCTGCTTATGTTTAAGAACGGTATTAGACACTTCTATCACCACCACATCGGACAAATGGACCATTGTCACCGTTGCCACTGTCGACAAACGTCTCGATCTGTAACAGGAAGACAGTCTTTGAGCCTCTAGTTGTTGTTACAGATCGAGATTTTCAGTCGCGCGTCCAACCTTTGTCTCAATCTGTAACAGTTAGACCGATTTTTTGTCCCTAAACGTTACAGATCGAGACATAAAGGCAGAAGGCAAGGCAGGCGACAACAGCCCGCCCCCTATTCCCACTCCTGCTCGTAGATATTGAGCGACTTCACGTACCGCCCCTGAGCGCCCATGATGTCGCGGACCAGGCGCAAAAAGAAGCTGATGCACGAGGTGTCGAAACCGTCCTCTAGGTCCTCGGGATGCACTGCGCCCGGCCCGTCGACCGCCGTGTCGCTCAGGCGCGCGATGTCATACAGGTAGAGCTGCCCCGCCGTCAGCCAGACATCGTCGACGCACGCGAGTCGCACCGCAATCGCGCCATCGTTCCAGTGCTCCTTTTGCACGATATGTGGGTCGTAGACGTCAAAGCGACGGTCGGTGCGCGTGTCCTTCAGCACGACCATGCCAGTCGCGGGATCCTTGTCCAAAATGCCAAAGCGCGAGAAATACTGCGTGTCACACACCTGTTTAAGTCGCCCGAGCGAAGCAGGAGAAATTGACGCTGGCGGCTCATCCACATACAGCTCTAACAGCGTCTTGCCGTGGTAATAAGGGCGCTCAAACAACAGCCAATCGGTAAACGCCATGTTGTAGGCCATGATTTCGTTTTGAGAAGGTTCCTCGCAATAGCTGAGCCACGGATCGACGATAATCTCGAACTGCTCGCGCGCCGGCTCCAGGAATTGAAACTTCCGCAGCATCCAAAAGTGAGCCATGTCGGCAATATCGTTGCCGACGGCTTCGGCCAGCTGTGCTCGGTCAAAAACTTGGTCAGTCATGGCATCCTCCTCAAACTGATGAACCTCAATTTGAGCTTACGAGGAGGGCGAGCAGCCACTGTCAGCGCGGGCAAAATAGGCCTTCGACTGCAAACCAGATGCTAACCAAACACTTGACGGGACACTTGACCGAATGAGCGCACCGCAAAGAAACCGCAGGTAGACATAGACAGCCAACCCGCCCTTTTGAGCCAGATGCCCGCAGCCACCACAGAAACAACAGGTGACCACAGCCCAAGAAGTCGACAAATGAACACCCATACGTCGACAAACGAACAGGCGCCCCGCGAAGAGTGTCCCCAACGACTAGACAAAAAAGAACGTCCCCAATGACTAGTCGTTGGGGACGTTCTTGAATGACTACCTTACAGCTCCAGCGCCTCGGCGACTTCGGCTGCGCAGGCCAGGGCATCGGCCATGGCACTCACCACGAGAGAGCTGCCGTTACGGGCATCACCCGCCACATACACCGGTGCGGCATCCGCGGCGACACCCTCCGTACGAGCCGCGAGGTGCGAACCCTCGGCAGCCATCACCGGCAGCGGACGACCAGCGGTGGCAACAGGCACGCTCACCGCATCGAACACGCCGTGCTCGGGACCCGTAAAGCCGCAGGCGATGAGCACCAGCTGCGCCGACACCTCGTGCTCGGAGCCCGCGATGCGCTCGGGCTTTCCCGCCGACCAGTCCAGATCGACCACGCGCAGACCCGCAGCCGCGCCTTTCCTGTCCAGCAGCACCTCGAGCGTATCCACGCCCCAGGCACGCATCTCGCCACCCATCGCAGCGATAGCCTCCTGCTGGCCGTAGTCGGTCTTCTTAACGTTGGGCCACTGCAGCCAGGGGTTGCTCGCCGCGCGCTTATCGGGCGCAGCCGGCAAGAACTCAAACTGGCGCACGCTGCGCGCGCCCTGACGCACGGCGGTACCCACGCAGTCGTTGCCGGTATCGCCGCCGCCAATGACCACGACGTCCAGGCCGCGCGCGTTCACCGCGGGCTCGCCGCCTTCGAGCACCGAGACGGTCGAGGCCGTCAGGTAGTCCACGGCATACACCACGCCCGGAGCGTCCACGTTCGCAGCCGAAAGACCGCGCGGGGCACGAGCACCAGCAGCCACCACAACGGCGTCAAAGCCATCGAGCTTGGCCGCCACCACAGGATCCGTCACATCGGCGCTCAGCTCAAACACAATGCCCAGCTCGCGCATGAGCGCCACGCGACGCTCGACCACGGACTTCTCGAGCTTCATGTTGGGAATGCCGTACATGAGCAGGCCGCCCGGGCGGTCGTCACGCTCAAACACCGTCACGCGGGCGCCACGACGCGCAAGCTCCCATGCTGCCACCAGGCCAGCAGGACCGGAGCCCACCACGGCAACCGTGGGTGCGCCCTCCCCTGCCGGCTCAAAGCGATACGGACCGCCATTTGCCCATTCATGATCGCTAATCGCGCGCTCGTTATCGTGAATCGTCGTGGGCTGGCCGTCAACCGAACCCAGGTTGCACGCGGCCTCGCACAGCGCCGGGCACACGCGACTCGTGAACTCGGGCATGGGCGAGGTGAGCGACAGACGCTCGGCAGCCTCGTCCCAGCGGCCACGATACACCAGCTCATTCCACTCGGGAATCAAGTTATGCAGCGGGCAGCCGCTCGGGCGCGCCTTGCCAAAGCTCGCGCCCATCTGACAAAACGCCACGCCGCACATCATGCAGCGGCTCGCCTGGGCACGGCGCGCATCGTCGTCGAGCTCCACGTACAGCGGATCGAAATCGCGGCTGCGCTCCTCCACGGGGCGAAGCTCGTGGGTCACGCGATCGATATCAAGAAAAGCACCGGGCTTACCCATGGCACTTACGCCTCCTTCTTGGTCGAAGCAACAGAGCTGGCAGCCACGGACGCAGTGCCCGCAGCACCGCCCGCGGCATCAAAGCGAGCGACATCCGCGGCACTCGCGCGACCGGTCACAATGTCAAACGCCAGCTCCTCAGCCTGCGCATGCGTCTTGCCCACGGCCTCGCCCGCGGCGACAATCGCCAGCACGCGCTCGTACTCGGTCGGAATGACTTTCACAAAGTGCTTGCTCATCGTCTCAAAGCTGTAGAGCAGCTTGATGCCGCGCGGACTCTGTGTCGCGTCCACGTGCTCCTGGATGAGCTCGCGAATCTGCGCCAGCTCGCCGGCCGTCGGGGCCTTGAGCTCCACGCTCTCGTGGTTCACGCGGGCATCGAGCGTGCCGTACTGGTCAAAGACGTAGGCCACGCCACCCGTCATGCCGGCGGCGAAGTTCTGCCCGACCTCGCCCAGGATGAGTGCCAGACCGCCCGTCATGTACTCGCAGCCATGGTTGCCGCAGCCCTCGACCACCACCGTGGCACCGGAGTTGCGTACGCCAAAGCGCTGGCCTGCCAGGCCGTTAATGAAGCCGCGGCCGCTCGTGGCGCCAAAGAACGCAACGTTGCCCACGATGATGTTCTCATCGAACTTGTAGGTCGCATGCGGGTTGGGGCGCACCGACACCTCGCCGCCCGAAAGGCCCTTACCAAAGTAGTCGTTGGCGTCGCCGCACACGTTGAGCGTAATGCCGCGCGGCAGGAAGGCGCCAAAGCTCTGACCGGCCGAACCATCGCAATCGATGGTGATAGAGCCGGCGGGCAGGCCCTCGGGATGCGCCTTGGTCACCGCGTTGCCCAAGATGGTGCCCACACAGCGGTTGACGTTGGCGATATCGGCGCGGAAGCGAATTGGACGCAGATGCGCACGGGCGTCGGCCGTATAGAGCACAAACAACGTAGAGTCGAGCGTCTTGTCGAGCTCGCTGTCCGCGGCCATCTGCGGCAGGAAGTGGCGACCGTCGGCGCCCGGAATATGGGCACCGAACTCGCAGGTCGCGCTCGCCAGCACCGGCGACAGATCGAGCAGATTTGCCTTGCGGTTACCCGGGACCTCGATCTGGCGCAAGCATTCGGGGTGGCCGACCATCTCGTCGACGGTGCGGAAGCCCAGGCTCGCCATGACCTCGCGCA
>OLNJ01001492.1_pt1 | contig 12166 bp, 12 predicted proteins | sample 1672191 | NCBI WGS metagenome assembly OLNJ01 (sample SAMEA3136657, study PRJEB25190) | human gut metagenome | biome: human gut; feature: human-associated habitat; material: faeces | place: Austria | collected 2013 | reverse complement strand
GAATATCGTCAAAATACCCTTAAAAAAGTTGTTTAGTTTAGTGTTGACAATCCAGAGTTTACCATTTATGTTAGGTGGAATTATGACAACTCTATCTGGCATTGTGGCTGTCTATAAAAATAGAAAAAAATAATTATTATTTAAATGAGATAACTTTTTTTATGGATAAAATTTAGTCTTATTATAATTGAATTAAATATTATAATGGGCTATGCTGAAGGTGAAGTAATCCTGTCAGATAGATAATCAATAAAAATAGAATTTATGCGGCATGTGGTCTGACTTCAATCAGACTCATGCCGTATTTTGTTTGATTTCATTTATGTTTATAGTAATAAATAGATTTAGCGATCGATACATTAAAACCTGTTTTATAACAAGCTTTAATTAGCCTCACGTATTATTTGATGAAATAGTAAATTCTAGTTGGTTAAAACATCCTATTCAATCCCGCATTTATCTGAGAAAATATAGTTTTTTAAAAGTAGATATTTGAAGAGAAAATAAAAAAAGGTTAATCTCAAGTTAGTAGTCATCGACTATACTCAGATTAATCTTTTTATTTGTATTAAATTTTTTATAACAGTTGAGGTCGTAGGACTAATTCCTCTAGTGGATATGATGGCTGCAAGACACAGGCGGTGGAGATAGGGCTCTTTGCAAAGAGAACTGATAAAAGTTAAAAGGAGATTTTACACTGTTTTTTGGGAGTGTTTTTTTGTTAAGCGCTTTTTAATTTTTAATATTTCTTAATTTTTTTTAACCGATTCTCTAATTTTTTGTTGTTAAGATAACTCTAGAGACAAAAAGGAGGATAAAAGAGTTATGAATGTGATAGCAGATAAAGTCTTGAAACATAAAAAGGCTGTATTATTATGCTTTATTATCTCGGCCATTGTGTGCTTGTTTTTAAAACAACAGGTTGTAGTGAATTATAATTTAGCTGATTATTTGCCTGATAATGCCCCTTCAACGCTTGCGCTTGAAGTGATGGATGATGCTTATACGACAAAAACCCCCAATGTACGTGTTTATATTCCACATGTGAGTGTGGTCGAGGCATTAGCTTATAAAGAAACGTTAGCAAACGTTGAAGGCGTTGAGTCAATTGAATGGTTAGATGATTCTGAAGATGTGACAAAACCTCTAGAAACCCTAGAACCAGAGACGGTAGCTAAGTGGTATGTAGATAACGGGGCTCTTTATTCGTTAACAATTTCTGAAGAAGAGCCGGTGAAAGTGTTAGATGATATTCGTGCCATTATTGGAGATGAAGGAGCAATGACAGGAGAAGCGGTTACAACGGCTGCAGCTCAAGTTTCAACGGGAACTGAAATTCCGATGATTATGGGGTTTGTAATTCCGATGATCTTTGTCGTATTACTCGTGACGACAAGTTCATGGTTTGAGCCCGTTCTCTTTTTAGTGACAATTGGGATTTCGATTGCGTTAAATGCGGGAACCAATATCATCTTTGGGGAAATTTCATTCATTACGAATGCAACAAGTAACATTTTACAATTAGCGGTCTCGATGGATTACGCCATCTTTTTATTGCATCGATTTGCAGAGTTTAGGGATGAGGGAATGTCTGTCCAAGATGCGATGCATCAAGCAATGATTAAAGCGGCATCTTCTATCTTTTCAAGTGGATTGACGACCTTCTTTGGATTTATTGCCTTGACACTTATGAGTTTTAAAGTTGGCCCAGATATGGGAATCGTTTTAGCAAAAGGAATTATTTTCAGTTTATTATCCGTGTTATTTTTCTTACCTGTTCTGGCGATGTATACGTATAAATGGATTGATAAAACACATCACCGTTCCTTTATGCCATCATTTAATAAAATTGCAAAATTGGCAACTCGTGTTCGAACAGGAATCTTAGTGTTAGTTCTTGTATTAGTTGTTCCTTGTTTTTTAGCTCAGCAAAAAACAGACTTTATGTATGGATCTTCAGGTATGAATACACCCGAGTCACAAGTGGGACAGGAAAAGGCTCTGATTAATGAAACATTTGGAGAAGCAAATACCTTTGCATTAATGGTACCAAAAGGGCAATGGGGATTAGAAAAAGAACTGTCAGCTAACCTATCAACCCTTCCTGAAGTAACCTCTGTCTTATCCATCGTTGATGTCGTAGGATCAGAGATTCCTTTAGACTATTTACCAGAAGATGAGGCATCTAAATTAATTTCAGAAGATTATAGTCGCTTTATCATTACAGCAGCGGTAGATGAAGAATCGGAACAAACCTTTGAATTTGTGGCGAAGCTACGCGAGATTGCACATGAGTATTATGACGATGATTATTACCTAGCAGGTGGATCTGTTAGTACATACGATATCAAAGAGACGGTAACTAATGATAACTTATGGGTCAATCTGTTAGCGATTGGTGCCATTGGGGTTGTGTTACTCGTGACATTTAAATCACTATCTTTACCTGTCTTGTTATTATTGACAATCGAAGCGTCGATTTGGATTAATTTATCGGTTCCTTATTATAGTGGAACAAGTTTAAATTACATTGGCTATTTGGTCATTAATTCGGTTCAACTAGGGGCTACAGTGGACTATGCCATTTTATTTGCTGAAAGTTACCTACATCATCGACAATCTGTTTCTAAATATGAAGCGGCAACGCGTGCCATTACGGAAACAGCACCATCAATTTTAACATCAGGTGGAATTTTATGTATTGCAGGAGCAAATATTGGAATTATTTCAACAAATGTTGTGATTAGTCAATTAGGGGTGTTAATTGGACGTGGAGGATTTATTTCAGTTATTTTAGTGTTATTATTCTTACCAGCTTTACTGGTCTTATGCGATCCAATCATTGAAAAAACAACCTTAAAGACAAAGTTTTATCGTGAACAAAAGAGTGGAGGAGTTAAACATGAAATCATCAATGCCTAAAATAGTATCAATGGTGAGTGCGAGTGCACTTATTATGAGTTCAACTCAAATTGGGGTATTGGCAAGTGTAAATATTCCAAAAGAAGAAGTCGTTTATATTAATTTAAACCAGAGCGGTAATGTTGAAAATATCTATGTCGTGAATGTATTTAATTCAGAAAGTAGAGGTCGTATCGTCGATTACGGAGCCTATACCAGTGTTAGTAATTTAACGACAACAGCTCCCATTACGTTAGCACAAGATAAAATTACGATTGATGATGTGAATGGACGTTTTTATTATCAAGGAGATTTGGAAACGACAGACATTCCTTGGTTATTGAACATTAGTTATTATTTAAATGGTAAAAAAGTAGATGCTAATGAACTTGCAGGGGCAAATGGAGAAATCACAGTGAAATTAAGTGTGAAAGAAAATACAAAAGTCGATTCAGTTTTCTTTGAAAATTTTGCTCTTCAAACCACGATTGCATTTGATTCAACTTATACAACGCTTGTTAAGTCTGAGGGAGCAACCGTTGCCAATGTAGGAAGTAAAAAACAATTAGTCTATACCATGATGGCTGGAAATGAAAAAGAAATTGAGTTTACAGTGAATTCAACAGACTTTAGTATGGATGGCATTCAAATTAATGGGATTCCATTAAATTTGAATATTGATAATCCAGACACAAGTGAGTTTACCGATCGTTTACTTGAACTTCAAGATGGAGTGGTAAAACTTGACGACGGTGCAACAGAACTAAAAGACGGAAGCTTTGATTTAAAAGATGGCACAGCAACATTAAAAGATGGAGTGAATACGTTAAAAGATGGTGCGACGTCTTTAAGTAAGGGAATGAATGAATTAGCGGCTGGAAGTTCTAGTCTTTACTCAGGGATTCAAACGTTAAAGGATGGGACTTCAAGACTACAAAATGGATCTTTAGAATTAGCGACTGGGCTTGATACCTTGGTGAGTCAAAATTCTATGTTAACAGAAGGATCTCAAGCTGTGGTGAATGGAATTCATCAATTACAAGAAGGAGCAGGAGCTTTATTAAGTGGAGTCGATCAATTCATTTTAGAGAGTGGGCAGATGGGAAATAGTCTATCACAGCTTCAAAATGGATCAGAATCATTTAAAGGAGGACTTAATGATTTAGCAAGTAGTAGTCAGTCACTTGTCAATAGCTCAAATGAAATTGCAGCAGGGATTTCTCAAAGCGCAGGGGCTTTACAACAACTTGCCGCATCATCACAATCAGAAGAAATGCAGGGATTACTAGCCGCGCTTAGTAGTAGTCAAGACACAAATGTTCAGGCACTAGTTTATGCTTATCAACAACAAGCAGGAATAATTGGCCAAATTTCTGCTGGAATGGACGGATTAAATGCCAATTATGGTGCATTTAATGAAGGGGTGAATCAAGTTGTTGGTGGAATTGGTTCTTTAAATGCGAATTATGATAGCATTCATTCTGGGATTGTAACATTAGTCTCTGGTGTATCAGGAATGCTCTCTTCAACAGGACCAATGGCGACACTTCGCGAAGGAGTGCAGACATTAAATAATGGAGTCGCACAGTTAGCCACAGAGTACCAGATACTTCATCAAGGAATTTTAGCCTATACTGATGGTGTGTCACAAGTAGGCGAAGGGGCTAAATCATTGGTAACAGGAGTGAATGGGTTAGCAAGTGGAACAACTAGTTTATCAGATGGAGCCAATACCTTAAAAGATGGCGTGAATCAACTACAAAGTGGAACAACAGAGCTTCAAAATGGAACGACTGAACTGTATAATGGAACGGTAAGTCTTGCTGATGGAGTGAACCAACTAGTCGATGGAACAATTGAACTTTCAGATGGAACAGGACAAATGAGAGAAGAAACAACTGGAATTGATCAAGAAGTCAGTGATAAAGTGGATGAAATGATTTCAGATATAATAGGTGGCGACTTTGAAATGAAATCTTTTGTGTCTGATAAAAATACGGAGGTTGAATCCGTTCAGTTTGTGATGAAAACAAATGCAATCGCAAAAGATATAACCGTTGAAGTCCCTGTTGTCGAAGAAACTTCTCTTAATTTTTGGCAAAAACTTTTACACTTATTTGGATTTTAATCATTAAGAACATGTATAATAGGAAAGAGAAGCAATGATTGGCTTCTCTCTCTTTATATTGAAGGGAAGGAGAATTGAACATGGATCGTATTTTAATTGTGGATGATGATCAAGCCATTGCATATTTAATTGCGGATGCTCTTGAAGATGAAGGATTTGAAATAATCATTTGTCATGATGGGAACGAAGCGTTAGAAAAGATAGAAGAATCATGTGAGATTTCACTCATGATTTTAGATATTATGATGCCAAAGATGGATGGGCTTGAATTATGTCGCCGGGTACGTGATCAATTGAAAGCGCCTATTATCTTTGTCAGTGCAAAAAGCAGAACGCTTGATACCTTACTGGGGCTTGAAATGGGAGCAGACGATTATATCTGCAAACCTTTTGTTGTAGAGGAATTAGTTGCACGAGTCAAAGCACATTTAAGAAGGGAAAAACGACATCAAATGAATGCCATTGAATCCTTACAAGATGTTTTGCCGTTTGATCGTTTCAAATTATATCTAAATCGATATGAAGTCTTTAAAGACGAGGTTAATATTGATTTATCTCCTCGTGAGTTTCAATTATTTCAGTACTTCGTTGAAAATAGTGGCCGTGTGTTAAGTCGTGAACAAATTTTTGATGCGATATGGGGCGAAAATTATGGTGATATTGGAACAGTAGCGGTTAATATCAAAAATCTACGTCAAAAGTTAGACCCAGATAATCAGTATATTAAAACCATTTGGGGAGTCGGGTATAAACTAGTTAAACCTGAAGGAGAAGGACGATGAGTTTACGACAAAAAGGAGCCATCGTCATTTTTTTAATCTTTATTTTAAACTTTGGGACCCTTGTTTGGTATTATAATTTTTATTTATCCGATCAAGTATTAGTAGAAATTGAGGAAGCTCAACAAAGTGTGAATGCGACAACTTTTGAAATTTTATCTAAAATCCAAAGCAATCAGTCGATTGACGAGTATGGTTCTAAGTCCTTTCATAACGGTGATTGTTATCAAATTGTGATTGAAAACTTAGAAGGGGAAACGCTATATGAAAATAAACCAACTATCAAGGGGAGTCTGGGTGTCCATGAATCTTCTATTTTTGAATATGAGGGCAGCTATTATTTACTAAAGGTAACAGGAATATTGTCTGTAGAAGATCCATTTGCAATTTCACCAGTTATGACCTTGCTTGATTTTGAACAATTTAATATTGTGATCAGTATTATCATTTTAACTACTTTACTATACTTATTTATTATCAAGCCAATTGAAGGTTTAAAACTAGATATGGATCAATATCAAAAGGGGATAAAGCCACGAAAAACAAATCGATGTGACGAAGTTGGAAAGCTTAAAAACCGATTTGTACATCTGGCAAATGAACTTGAAGATCAAAAGCTCCAACAAAGCCGTATTATAGCCTCAATTTCACACGATATTAAAACACCGCTTACTTCAATCATGGGGTATGCAGAACGATTGAACAAAGGAAATTTAAGTGCAGAACGAATGAAACGATATACGGAGACCATCTATGACAAGTCAATGGTGATTAAGGAGCTTATTGATGAGTTTGATCATTACTTAAATTATAATTTGGGAAGTTCACTCCATAAAAAGAAGATGAGTGTAAAGCAATTAGAGGAACATTTACGTCAAGATTATGAGTTAGAACTAAGTGAAATTGGCGTTGAGTTTAAGGTTGAAAATATGTGTCAGGATGAGCTTCTTGAGATTGATTATGGAAAAATCCGACGTGTATTTGGAAATATTATCGACAATAGCATCAAGCATATGAAGGAATCAACCATCAAGCGGATACAGATTAAGATTCAATCACAGGCAAAGGGGGTTTTGATTTCGATTGCTGATACAGGATGTGGGGTAAAAGAGACAGAATTGGAGCAGATTTTCAAGCCACTTTATACGTCAGATCAAAGTCGGAAGGTAGCAGGGCTTGGTTTATCTATTTGTCAAAGCATTATCGGTGCTCATGGAGGACGAATTTGGGCCACAAATGGAAGGGAAAGTGGACTGGTGATTCATTTTACGCTAAATAAGTCCTAAATCCTCTTAAAATCAGTTGACTGTTATGTGATACAATGATTTGAAAGGGGGAGTGTTAATGTGGATATTATATGCGATAGGATCAGCCTTTTTTGCCGGTGTAACGTCCATTTTAGCTAAAATTGGAATACAACAAACAGATTCTAATGTGGCGACAGCTATAAGGACTGTGGTTGTTCTAGTGTTTTCTTGGTTTATGGTCTTTATCGTGGGCTCTTTTCAAACGATATCAGAGATTAGCCTAAAAACGTTACTATTTTTAATTTTATCGGGATTAGCAACTGGTGGATCATGGCTTTGTTATTTTAAAGCATTGCAACTGGGGGATGTCAATAAAGTGACGCCAATTGATAAATCAAGTACAGTTTTAACGATGATTTTAGCATTCATTTTCTTAGGAGAAAGGTTAAGTATAACGAAGCTTCTAGGAATGATTGGAATCGGTGTTGGAACCTATTTAATGATTATGAAAAAGGAAGATATCCAAAAAGAGGTTAGTAATCGTCGTTGGATGTTTTATGCCATTTTATCGGCTATTTTGGCTAGTTTAACTGCAATCTTAGGAAAGGTTGGAATTATCGGTGTTGAATCAAATTTAGGAACCGCAATTCGAACCATTGTCGTGCTAATCATGGCATGGATTATCGTCTTCGTAACCCGTAAACAACATGAGGTGAAGCATATTGATTTAAAAAGTTGGTTCTTTATTGTGCTGTCTGGGATAACAACTGGCTTATCGTGGCTTTGTTATTACAAAGCACTGCAAGAAGGAGACGCAAGTCTCGTCGTTCCAATCGATAAATTAAGTATTCTGGTAACCATCGGATTTTCTTATATGTTTTTAAAGGAAAAGTTAACGAAAAAATCTGCAATTGGGTTAGTCATCATGGTGGGTGGCACCTTCATTTTACTCATATAAAAAGGTGATCAAGGATTGGTATAAAAATAAATCATCTTCTGATCCACACATAGCTACTTGAAAGTTAATAATAGAAAAGTTCCTGTTTGTGGGCAACGCCAATGCTAAATCTATTGTTATTTTATAGATTTCAATTTGTTGTGGACGTAAGATTGTTGTATAATAATCTTACATCTTGAATGAAGCGAAGTGAGGCCAAAATATGAAGACGCGTTATTATACTAATTTTGAATTTTATTATGATGAAGATACAATGGATCTACCACAATCCGTGCTAGAAAGTGAACAGTTGTCACCTGCAGCTAAAAATATTTATATTTTCTTTGTTTATTTGATTACGGAACAGGTCGAAGATATTTTAGGAACGTTACAAAATTTAGAAGAAGCCAAGCATGACTTAGAGCCAGGATTAGCCGAATTATTGGCTTGTGGGTTAATTATTAAAGAAGTTCAAAAAAATGAGGCGGGAGAAGAGGAGTTACATTATATTGTGACGAAAGAATTCCAAGCATAAAAAGGGTATTTCTAGGTAGAAATACCCTTTTTTCTATGTATATAGGAACATGAAATAAATCATGAATATGATGGGAGGGTGTGAAATGATGAGATGGGGAATCATTGCAACGTGGTATTTTTCAAAAGAGGGAGTTCGGTTGGCGGCGAATCTTTTAGGTGAGGGAAAAACAGCAGATGAAGCGGTTAAAGTAGCGATTAATGATGTAGAGAATAATCCACGTTATAAATCGGTTGGATATGGGGGATTGCCAAACGAAGAAGGTGTTTGTGAGTTTGACGCAGGGTGGATGAATGGAAATACGTTGAGTTTTGGAGCTGTGAGAGCAGCTCGAGATATAAAAAATGTAATTGATGTAGTGAAGAAGTTATCGGATGAAGAGGTAAATGTTTTTTTAGTTGCAAATGGAGCAGAAAAATATGCGCATGTTGAAGGCTTTGAAAAGCGAAATATGTTAACGAAAAAAGCTAAAGATGAATTTTTAGCTCGTCAGTTGTTAATGAAAAATGTTGACTTAACACCGTATGATGGACATGACACAGTGAGTATGGTTGGCGTTGATTCTAATCAGACAGTTATTTCAGCAACGTCAACAAGTGGTTTGTTTATGAAAAAAACAGGCCGAGTGGGGGATTCTCCAATTATTGGATCGGGGTATTATGCAGATAGTGAAGTAGGGGGAGCAGCAGCAACAGGACTTGGCGAAGAGATTATGAAAGGATGCTTATCATATGAGGTGGTGAGGTTAATGGAAGAAGGTTGTAGTCCAATGGAAGCATGTGCCCAGGCACTGAAACGCTTTGAAAATAAACTGATGAGAAAGCGTGGGACAGTTAGTTCTATGAGTCTTATGGCAATGAATAGGGAAGGTCAGTGGGGCGTTGCAACAAATGTAGAGTTTACGTTTGTCGTGGCTACACAGCAACACCCTTTAAAAACATATGTTGATCAAGTTCTAAATCAAAATTTAGTCATTGAAGAAGTAGAAGATGTGTCTAAATGGATGACGCAAGAGGAACATCAATTAGAGGGTGAATGAATTGAAACTAAGAAGTCACCTATCAAAAAAAAAGACATAGACTATTCTAGCAAGATTGGAGGGATAGAAATGGAATACTCTAATATTAGAATTGTTAATGTTGGAGCAGATGATGCACTCGGCTGGACAACGATTAATGAAGGACCGAATAGTATCCAAGTTCCAACAGGAACTCAGGATTCATGGAATGCTCAAAGTCAGCCTTTTAATTCGAATGTATGGCCAGGGCAAGTACTACCACCACCTAATATGCCACCTTATGGACCACCGATGATGGGCCCATCTTATAATCAACCACCAAAACAAAGTGAAGCACCTAAGTCACCACCGCCAAATTTTACGCCACAACAAAGCCAGGCTAAACCATTTGCCATTGATCCGGGTGGTATTGCAAATTGTCTATATCGATATGTCTATATTTGGCCAACAGGTAGCCATGGTCGTGGGTACTGGGTGTATTTCACTTATGTCGGACATAAAAGTATTGCAGGGTTTAGATGGAATGGTCGGTACTGGGTGTATGGTGGAATCGATTTAAGAAGAATTGAATCTTTTCAGTGTTATTGAAAGAAGACATGCTAAAAAAGCATGTCTTTTTTAAATTTCATGGTAATATATAACAAAATAATGAGGGTAGTAAGATGTTAATGAAACCGAAAAAATAAAACAAAGGAGATAAGTGACAACCATTAGTTTATCCTAGGGGGGAGGAGATGAGAATCTTTGTTGGAAGCTTTTTGAGATGAAAGCATCAAAGTGATTTTTAATTGTATCGGTGGTGATAATCTCATCAAATGATTACCGTATATATATAAGTCAAGATAAGTTTTTCACACTTGGAAAACTTTTAACTGGACTATAGTTAGCTCTAAGTATCAAAAAGACTTCAGGACTGAGATTAATTTATAATAGTGAAATACATTTCTGCTTGTATATAGATTTTGAGATCATTAAAAAGAATCCTAAAATTTTGATTGGTCATTCTGATACAACAATTGGTCACTTAATGTGTTTTAAGGCAGGTCTTTCTAGCTTTTATGGACCGAGTTTACTCGCAGAGTTTGCAAAAAATGGTGGTATGTTTGAGTATGCGAAGAACTGCGTTCAGAAGATGTTATTTGAAACTGATGTAGGAGGTGAAATCAAGATGTCTTGGAATTTGAGAAGTGAATACCTGCATTGCGACTATGGTTATATCATCAACGACGCTAAGTTGTGAAAAACGAAGGACCGAAGTGGTTGCAAGGAGGTGGGGGAATCACAGGACGATTGTTCGGAGCCTGCATTGAAGTGTTTGAGATGGTAAAAGGGATGAGTCTTTGACCTAAAATTGGAAAGAGGTAGTGTTATTTTTTGAGACGTCTGAGAATCAATTGTACCCAAGTGTTATCAAGTATGGGCTTCGAAATGATGGGGCAATGGGGAGTTTGCAACAAGTAAGAGGGATTTTGTTTGGGAAGCCGTACAATGAGAAGGATGAGTATGAGGTGGTCATTTATCAGGTCGTGATTGAGGAGCTTGGCTTACGTGATTGAATGATGGGTTACGATTTGAATTTTGGTCATAACTCATCGATGATGATTTTACCTTATGGCGGATTAGTAGAAATTGATGCCGATTGACAAAAAATTTTACTGTTAGAAGCATCTGTTCGAGTTTAAATTTCGACATTTATAAGAGGTTTTGAGTTTAAAATAGGTTATTTTTTTTATTTGTGTACGTTTTCACAAGGTTTCATTGAATATTTTTTCACAAAATCATTGTTCATTAATTCACAACATGCTATAATAAGTTCATCAAGGAAAGAAAAAATGAAATGTGCGAAAGGGGTTTTCTAGCATGAGAACTGAGAAAGAATTTATCAACTATATCACTGAGTGTCCAACAAACGTAAAAATTAGAGGGAATCGTCAAAATATCATTTTAACTTGTGAAGAAACAGAAGTAAAATTCCCGGTAGTTGATCATATTTATACACGATTTGTGTGCTCTTTATCACATGCAGAAGTACTATCAACAGGACGTTTAGAAGAATTGAGTGAGCAAGTTTTACAAGCATTAGCAAACGCTGTAACAGGACGCCGTGAATCTAGTTTTGACATTACATTTGAAGCATAAAAATAAAATAAAGGAAGAAGAGCAGATGGAGTTAAGGGCTCTTCTTTTTCTTGTTTATCTCATCATTTTTTTATGAAAAACAGGGGATAATAAATTATAAAAAATGGAAATTTAGAGTGAGTGATTGAAAGAAATTTATGGTTTAGTTGCGGTTGATTTTGTCTGTTTATTTGAGATGTATAAATCATCTGAATCACTGATAAAGAATGATTATTTAACGGCGGAGTCTGTTGAATTCTTATTAAATAATGAGGACATAGTGAAGATTCAAGCGTTATTGTTGAATGGCGTAGCAACAGGTTTAAGAAATGCTAATTTTAAGGTGAAATCAGTGAAAAATGGATTTGGAATTTTTTTTAATATTGACTTTTTCGATTGAAACGTTTGTCATGAATGTTGATTTTTTTATCGACAGTAAAGCTTATATATATAAGTCCAGATAAGTTTTTCACACTTGGAAAACTTTTAACTGGACTATAGTG
>OLNJ01001488.1_pt1 | contig 12217 bp, 12 predicted proteins | sample 1672191 | NCBI WGS metagenome assembly OLNJ01 (sample SAMEA3136657, study PRJEB25190) | human gut metagenome | biome: human gut; feature: human-associated habitat; material: faeces | place: Austria | collected 2013 | reverse complement strand
AGTTGTTTAGTTTAGTGTTGACAATCCAAATTTACTGAGAAATAATGCTAAAATATATATTAAAATACCTTTAACTATCGTGCTAACAAATATACTACCATACATTATCCAATACTCTCCTTACTTAAAATATAATTATATTTTAAGCAAGAGAAGTCATTTTATTCATTGCCAATTATATTATAGAGTCAAGACTATTAAATTCAAATCTCAATGCTCTTGCGGATGAAGATCAACGTTTTAGACTCAAAAAAAGTTAAGGTGTAGGATATGTTGCTCATTAGTGTAAGTCTTTTTCGCAAATTTTTATATATTGTCAAATAAAATGTTCTTTGATTGCGATTTCTAAATTAGGAATATCATCAAGTTGTAATTGCTTTAAGTCAGCTAGAATTAAGGTTTCTAATTCTCCATCTAGGCGAAGGAATATGAATTTTAAACATTTTGTAAACTCTTCGTTCTTGGCCATCAAGAGTTTCAAATTTTTGTTTTTTTATTTGTCTTTTTAGACATTTTCTAAAAAGGTGATTTCCAAACACTTGGAAATCACCTTTTTGATTAAAGAATGTTTTTTAGACTTTCTAAGGATGAGGTTGGGGCCTGACAAGTCCCATTTGAACAAAGATAGTACGTTGGTTGATCAACGATTGGGTAGTCTTTTGTGTATGGTGCGAGTTTTGAGAGTTGGGTTTGATTTTCAGGTGTCTTAAATAAAAGGGTGGTATTAAAGTGAGGTGTTTCATTCAGTTGTTTGAGAATCTCTTTAATTTGTTCTTGTTTTGGCACGGTGATCATGAGTTCTTTGGTGTCACTTAGCGCGAATAAAGCAGCGATTAAGTAGAAGGTATGATTCATTTCATAGTGCTTCACTTGTTTGGCTAGGTACTGAATTTGTTTTTCAGCTTCTGTTTCAAATAAGGTATCACCTGTGAGTTTGGCTAGACGAATGAGATTGTATGCGGCGACTGAATTACCAGATGGCATGGCTCCATCATATAACTCTTTCGGTCTTAGCATTAAGGTTTCAGCGTCATGTCCCGTTAGATAAAACCCACCCGCTTCATCTTTGAATAAGTCTAACATCTCTTTGTTTAATTGAATCGCCAGTTCTAAATACTCCACTTCTGCGGTACTTTGATGAAGTTCGATTAGTCCGTATGACAAGAAGGCATAGTCATCGAGATAAGCTTTAAAATGACTCTCCCCTTCTCGGTATCTCGCTAAGAGTCGTGTTTCATCAAAGAGGTGTTGTTTAATAAAGGTGACAGCTTTTGAGGCGGCGTCTAGGTAAATCATCTTTTGTGTTTGTCCATAGAGTTTAGCAAAGGCGGCAATCATTAAGCCATTCCAAGAGGTTAAGATTTTATCGTCTTTATGAAGATGTGTTCGTTCTAATCGGTAGGTGAGTAATGTTTCACGGCAGGCCTCTAGTTCTTTGATGTCTAGTTCTAGTTTTTTATGATGTAGTCGATTTAAGATATTTTTTCCTTCAAAGTTCCCCTCTTCTGTGACATTATAAAACTCATTAAACCAGTGTCCCTTTTCAGGTCCTAGAATCTGGATGATTTCTGCTGGCGTGAAGACATAGAATTTACCTTCTTCCCCTTCACTATCCGCATCTTCTGCACAATAAAATCCACCTTCAGGACTAGTTAATTGAGTTAAGATATACTCTGCGGTTTGCATCGCAATACTTAGGTAACGAGGTTCACGCGTCACTTGATAGGCTTCAGTATAACTAATCATAAGAAGCGCATTATCGTATAGCATTTTCTCAAAATGAGGAACGAGCCAGATTTCATCCGTTGAATAACGTGAAAAGCCATACCCAAGATGATCAAAAATTCCACCTTTGTACATGTGATCGAGTGTTTGAGTCACCATGTCTTGGACAGACTTGTCCTTTGTTTGTTCATCATAACGAAGCAAAAACATGAGTTTGTGCGGCGTCGGAAATTTTGGTGCGGTTCCAAAGCCACCAAATCGTGGATCATAGCTTTGCTTTAGCTGATTGACCCCGTTTTGAATAATGGCCATGGATAAAGAATCCCCTTCAGTCTCTATTCCTTCTAGGTCTTTGAAGTGAGATTCAATCTTTTTGGTAATGTCCGTTACTTTAGCTCGATGATGATTCCAATTGAAGTCAATGGTTTTTAAAACATCGAGAAATCCTGGTCGGCCATAGCGGCTTGTTTTTGGAAAATAAGTTCCCGCATAAAAAGCTTGTTGAGTCGGTGTCATGAAAATGGTGAGTGGCCATCCCCCTTGTCCGGTTAAAGCTTGGCAAATACTCATATAAACCGTATCGATATCGGGTCTTTCTTCACGATCCACTTTAATCGAGATAAAGTGTTCATTTAAATAGGTGGCAACGTCCTCATCTTCAAAAGATTCATGCTCCATGACATGACACCAATGACAAGTTGAGTACCCGATGCTTAAAAAAATGGGTTTGTCTTCTTCTTTTGCTTTGGTAAAGGCTTCATCATTCCAAGGATACCAGTTGACAGGATTATAGGCATGCTGTAAGAGATAGGGGGATTTTTCATGTATTAAATGATTGGCTTGTTTCGTCATATCTTCACTTCCTTCAGAATTGTTGTCTGAATTAGTTTGAGTCATTTTGGCGGAGATATGATAAATAATAAGAGGCTCATCCCTTTTTAACGTTATGATTTTTTAATATCTGCCAGTTCTAACTCAATTTTATAGGTGTCAGGTTCATATGATTTGCATGGGGTATCAGGTAAGCAGAGATTCGGTAATAAGATTTTAAAGGTACTTCCTTTGTGTGCAGCACTTTCTAATTCGATTTTTCCGCCATGTAGACTAACAAGGCTCTTCACCATATAAAGTCCCATCCCAATGCCTTCATTAATTCGTGTCAATGATTTATCGACTTGCACAAATCGTTCAAAAATGAGCGATTGGTCGATGGCGGTAATCCCAATCCCTTCATCTTGCACTTCTAAAACAAACCATTCCTCCTCTATCAGGGTTCGCACTGTAATCGTAGTGGATGGCGAAGAAAACTTAATGGCATTCGATAAAAGATTACATAGAATTCGCTCAATCATCGAACCATCACATTTTAATAGATGCTGATTGATGTCTGTTTGAAACTTGATGGAGACGGATTCACAGCACGGATGAGCTGATATGATAGCCGTAACATCTTGTAGTAACTGGATAACCTGATAATTATGAAAATGAGGGACTAATGTATTCATCTCTATTTTTGAAATATCCATTAAGTTATTAACAAGCTTCGTCATCCTTTTTCCACTGACATCGAGTGAGGTACGATATTTTAAATAAATTTGTTTGAATTTTTCATCATTAACGTTCACCATTTGATTTAGTAACTGAATGACTGAACAAAAGACATTTAATGGCGTTTTTAATTCATGAGAAAGATTCGAAATAAATTGAGTTTTTTCGTGATCATAGACCTTTAACTTTTCGAGTTCGAGTTCTTTTGATTTGTCAAAATAGGTGACCGCTATTTCTTTTTTGCCATCATTTTCGGTGATGACTTGAATACTACAATCAACTGTTCGTTTTACATTATTTAAGTCGACCTTTAGACTCCCACGCCATTTTCCGGTTTGATTAAGGTGTTGTCTGATCAGATGGTTTTTTTCGTGAGCTAACATATAAGGGGGAAGAATTTGATTTAGACGATGTAGGTCTGTTTCATGGTAGTATTCTTGCATTTTTTTGTTCGCGTACAAGATGTTCAATTGTTCATCCATTAAAAACATATAACTGTGTTTATTATCATCTGTTAGTTTATAAAATAACGTAAGCTTATTATTTAACAATTTGATTCGTAAACTTGATAAAAATAAGTCAACAAAATTACCGGCAATCACAATTAAAAAACCAATATAGGTAATGGCCACTGACATCAATTTAACGTTTAAAGAAAGTTGAACTGAGCCATTTAAAGCAATGATGGCATAAAGGGCTTTAAGGGCTAACATAAAAATACTAGAACTTAAGATAGGAAATAGATAATCTTTTTCTTTAAATCCAGACATGAAGAGATGGATTGAAACGCTCGTATAGCAAATAAATAAAAATAAATTATAGCCGATAAAGAAGACGTTACCATTTAGAATACCATAAGAATTAACTATTCGCTCGATAAAGCCAAAAATCATGGTAAATAAGATGACAAATAAAATCGACTTTTTTTTATGACTGAGTATCAACTGTTTTAATTTAGAATTTTTTTGAAGCACAATCAGTAAAATTCCAATCCTTAATAATGAGGCTGATACGGTGATATAGTTAGTAATAACCAGTTCATTCGATAAAAAGGTTAAATAATCAACTTGCCCAAATAAAATACCCGTTGATAATCCTAGGTACATTAGGGCGATAATAAAGATATTTTCTTTTTTTGAACGGTTATAGGACATCAAACAACTCGCAACGGCTAAAACGGAAAGGATAAAGTTAAAATGCCTAATAAAGTTAATAGCTGAAATCAACGAGAGTTTATCTAATGATTGATAGAACAACATAGTAGTAATTAAATAAATAGATAGTAAAACGGATATTAAAATAATTCCCCAGAAAAATCTATTTTCTATTTTAGATAGTGATTGATCAGTGCGGAGTTGATTTGACACCGAGAGCATCCCCTTTCATAAGTAACAAAACACAAGAGGTTATTATCTCATAAAGATTGCTCAATCTTTGTCGTTTTTTGTCACCTCATTAGATAAAATGTAAAAAGATGGACTACCTCGAGGGTCGAATGAGATAAAGCGTTTTTGAGTGGAGATGACATCATCATTTTTTATCACCTTTCTAAATTTATCTCCTTTAAACACTTACAATTTCATAGTTATTCCATAGAATCTCGTGTCGTATTTTGTTATAATAAAGGTGTACTAAACATTAAAGTACGAAAAAGGGGAAAAAAGGAGTAAAACTATGAAAAATTTTAAATATTTATTAGTTGCTATGATGGCTGCTGGAGCTTTAACAGCTTGTAGCTCAAAAGAACAAACGCCTGCGGGAGAACCAGAAACACCAGTGATTGATCAAACAACAGAAGTTGAAACAGATGACGTTGTGGAAGAAGACGGTCTTATTGAAGGTGAAATCACAGTTGAAGTCACAGGTCAATTAGCGGATGCTTATGAAGCCGTTCGTGATGTATATGGTGAAGATTATCTTCCAAACACGGCTATTCCAGCTGACTTATTAGAAAGTGTATACGGAGTTAATCCTGAATACGTGGCACAATTCGTTGCTGAACAACCGATGATCAGCATGCACCCAGACCTATTTATCGGAATTGAAGCCACTGAAGGAAATGCTGAAGCCGTTGAAGCTGCTTTACAAGCTTACCAAGAATACTTAATTAACGATAGCATGCAATATCCAATGAACTTAGCTAAAGTTTCGGCTTGTCAAGTGTTACGCTACGATAACTATGTGTTCTTAGTGATGTTAGGAGCCATTAACGAAGATATGGATGCAAGTGATGATGAAGCAGCTGCTTTTGCACAAGCAGAGGTACAAAAAGCAGTTGACGCTTTAGACGCTGTTTTTGCTAAATAATTAAAAATCCTTTGAACACCTTGTGGTTCAAAGGATTTTTTTTGTCACAACGATTGATTAATCGAGGTCTCTATTAAAAGGTACGGACTCCTCCAATGATATTACTGTTTTCATGCTGATTTTTACTCAGCTAATTTCTCAAACTGGCTGTTATAAAGCTCAGCATAGAATCCGTTTTGCTTCATGAGTTGTTCATGGGTTCCACTTTCAATAATGTCTCCATGATTCATCACTAAAATGAGATTGGCATTTTTAATAGTGGACAAGCGATGCGCAATCACAAATGAGGTGCGTCCTCTCATTAATTTATCCATCGCCTCTTGAATGAGAATTTCAGTACGGGTATCAACCGAACTTGTGGCTTCATCTAAAATAAGAAGGGGTGCATTTTCAACCATCGCACGGGCAATCGTGATTAGCTGTTTTTGTCCAGCTGATAAATTTGCCTTATCATTTAGAATCGTCTCATATCCTTTCGGTAATGTTTTAATAAAATGGTGAATGCCAACGGCCTTACATGCCTTCTCCACCTCTTCATCTGACACATTTTTCATGGAATACACGATGTTTTCACGAATCGTTCCTTCAAAAATCCATGTATCTTGAAGCACCATCCCAAACAAATCATGAACATTGTGACGAGTTAACTGATTAATGGGCATCCCATCAATTAAAATTTCACCTGAATTCGCTTCATAGAACTTCATAAGTAAATTAACCATCGTCGTTTTTCCAGCACCGGTTGGACCCACAATGGCAACTTTTTGTCCAGGTTTTGTTGTCACTGAAAAATCGTTAATAATGGTTCGATCTGCGTGATAACCGAAATGAACGTGTTTAAACTCGACTTCCCCTTTACTAACAGTAAAATCATTGATTTTTCCATTTTCTTGTTGCATTTCAGGTTCTTCTAAGAACTCAAAAACACGTTCACTAGCCGCTGCCGTCTGTTGTAAACTCGTCATTGCTTGTGCAATTTGTGATAGTGGTTGAGTAAACAGACGAATATAAACCATAAAGGCTACGATCACCCCAAAGGTGATGACTTCATTCATCGCCAAAGAGGCTCCTACAATACATACTGCCACATAACCAAAATTTCCAATAAAACTCATCAGTGGCATCATTAATCCTGATAAAAATTGAGAACGCCAAACACTTTCGTATAAGTCCTCATTAATCTCATCAAATTTTGCTTTCGCTTTTGCCTCATCATTATACACTTTGACAATGTTATGTCCTGAATAGATTTCTTCGACATGTCCATTCATTAATCCTAAATCACGTTGTTGTCTAATAAAATATTTTTGTGATTTTGACATAATAAACATCATTAAGATAAAACCAATCACGGTTGAAAGAATGGCGGTGATTGCCATCCATGCATTGGTGATAAACATCATGAAAAGTGAGCCGAAAAATAAGGTGATGGCAGATACTAAATTCCCCACGCTTTGATTCAAAGTTTGCGCAATGCTATCGACATCATTTGTCACACGACTTAAAATATCGCCATAACTTGTTGAATCAAAGTATCTGAGTGGTAACCGATTGATTTTTTCTGAAATTTGTGTTCTTAAACTCTTTGCCACTTTTTGTGTGACCGTATTCATAATAAATCCTTGAAAATAAGATAAAATGAAGGATGCTCCGTACATATACACAAGAAGTAAGCAAAGATCTTCGACAGCGTCTAGATCAATTCCCGTCATTAAACCCGCTGTAATAAGGTCTGTGACTTCACTTAATTTGTCAGGTCCAATCAGGGTAAGAATGGTTCCAACAATCGAAAAAATAAGGGCGAAAGCTATTAAAAGATAATGAGGTTGACAAAATAGAAGAAGTTTTTTGACGCTTTTTTTCGTGTCTTTTGCTTTCTCAGTCGGAGCCCCTGCTCCTGCCATTGGTCCGCGATTTGGTCTACTCATGTTCTAACTCCTCCTTCGATAATTGTGAATAAGCAATTTGTCGGTAAACTTCACAATTTTTCAAAAGCTCTTGATGGGTTCCGATGCCAACCATTTTTCCTTCATCGAGTACAATAATTTTATCCGCATGAATGATCGTTCCAATTCGTTGCGCAACAATTAAATGGGTTGCATCCTTTGTTTCTTGTCGTAATGCAGCGCGTAAGACACGATCTGTTTTATAATCGAGCGCTGAGAAAGAATCATCAAAAATATAGATCTCAGGATCACGACAAATGGCACGAGCGATTGCAAGACGTTGTTTTTGTCCTCCGGAAACGTTACTTCCTCCTTGAGCAATAGATGAGTGATAAGTTCGATCCATTTTTTCAACAAAGTCACGACCTTGGGCAATGGTGATTGCTTTTTTAACCTGATCTAATTTAGCCATCTGACGTCCGTTATCTCCAAAAGCAATATTGGACTCTACTGTACCAGCAAATAAGACGGCTTTTTGTGAAACATAGCCCAGCTTATTGTTTAAATCAGATTGTTTATAATCCTTGACGTTCATTCCATCAACTAAGACTTCTCCTTCAGTTGCATCGTAAAAACGAGGAACTAAGTTGATTAAGGTTGACTTACCACTACCCGTTGATCCAATAAAAGCAACGGTTTCGCCTCGGTTCGCTTTGAAACTGATGTTTTCAATCACATATTCTTCAGCATCTGGATATTTGAAGCTAACATTTCTAAATTCCACTTCTCCAACCCTATCAGTAGGGGCTTGCTTTGTTCCATCAACAATACTAAGAGGTGTATTTAAAACCTCCATAATTCGTTTGGCTGAAACAGTGGCACGTGGTAACATGATAAAGATCATGGTGAGCATCATAAAGGCCATGACGACTTGAATTGAATAAGATGAAAATACGACCATATCGCTAAATAACCCAATTTTATCCATTCTATCCGCAGCTTCAATCAGGTAAGCTCCAATCCAGTAGATAGCCAAACTTAATCCACTCATAATTAATGTCATTCCAGGTCCCATAATAGCCATAATACGTCCAGTAAATAAATGAGTACGAGTTAAAATGTTATTTGCATTTTCGAATTTTTCTTCTTGATAATTTTCTGCATTATAAGCTCGGACAACTCGAATTCCCGTTAAATTTTCTCGTGTGACTAAGTTGAGATTATCGGTTAGTCCTTGAATTATTTTAAATTTTGGAACAGCAAAAATTAAAATGATTGATAGCATAACTAATAACACACAGACGGCTCCTGCAGTTACAAGTGACCATTCGAAATTTTTTCCAAGAATTTTTAATATTGCCCAAACAGCTAAAATGGGTGCTTTAATCATCACTTGTAACCCCATGGCAAATACCATTTGAACTTGTGTAATGTCATTGGTTGAACGTGTAATTAAACTAGCATTAGAAAATTGATTAATTTCTTGCATCGAAAAAGATTCTACTTTGGTGTATAAACTTTCTCGAAGTCGTTTTGATAATGTTGCGGCAATACGTGCTGCGAAAAAACCAACAATGACTGCAGAAATTAAACTCCCTAGTGCGCAAAATAGCATGTAAGAGCCTTGTACCCAAATGTCACCCATGGCACTACCTTCTGTTTGAACTAGCCTCGTAATCTCTGACATATAATCGGGAAGCTTCAAATCTAACCAAACTTGTGTCACGATAAAAATGAGACAAACAATCATTCCTCCCCATTCTGGTTTCTTTAAATGCTTAAAGATTTCCCCCATATTTTCACTCCTTTTGACCATAAGTTATCCATCTATACATATATATCCATAAATTATAAAATAATGTCGTATTTTTACGTTCAAATTGCTAAATGGCAAGAATAATTTTAGGTCATTGAATGGATGTCTCTAACATTTAACGTCATAAAAAAAACGGTTACTCAAGCAAAAAAAGTAACAGTTTTTTAGGAATTTGATTTGATAAACAATGAGGGTTTTAAATTTATTTTCGTATTTGAGATTTAAAAAGCTCATATGCATCTTGTAACCGAATGGTCATTATGCCAACTTTGTCGATCGTATCCAACATTTCCTCTCTTTCTTCATCCCAAATTGAACTTTCACATAAAGAATATCCAGTATAATAATTTTTCCCATCCTGTGTTCGGTAATAAACATAACACTTACAATCCTTACCATATAAATCAATTTTTTTTTCAAAATCTTGAAAAAAGTGTTTAATATCTAGGTACATACTTGACAATCTAATCGCTTTGAGTTGATTTTGTTGATATCTGTCTAGAACATCTAAGATAAGACGATACGCCCCAATAAAGGCATTTTTCTTGAAATAAAATCCAAGTAGTAAGGCACTTAATATCAAGCCTATATTCCCAAGTACCATGGTTGGAAGCACTATTTCTTGATGAACTAGATTTAAATAAGGATTCAAAATAACAACAATCCCCATCCAAAATAAAATCCAGTTTCGCTCTTCTTCTAGTAGTCTCAATTCATCTTCAGTATTTTCAATCAGTAAATAAATGGGATATTCCTGTGAATCAATTTCCTCTTTCACAAGACGTTTTAAAAAGGCATTATTTCCTTTTGACTGTTGAATTAATTGTTTAGGATCAAAGCTTATTTTTTCTAACAATCCTACTCACTCCTTCCCCTCCTGTTGTACTACCAAAATATCACAGGACTATATAAATAGGAAAAGGGTTTTAATCCAGCGCAGATAAATTGATTCAAAATAATGTTGAGCTACCCTCTTTTTCGTTATGATTCAAATTTATTCGATATATTTTGATAGGTGATTGTTGAAAAATATAATAAATTGTTAAATTCGGATAGATAATACGTTGTTTTGTCTAAAAATAGCATCAACTGTTTCTTTTTACCACACTAAAAGTCTTTAATATTCAGGCAATATAGGGTTTAAATGATAGTAAACGATAGACAAAAAACACCAACTGTGACAATTACAGTTGGTGTTTTCTTTATTAGAATAATCCGATGAATGCTCCTAGTAATCCAATGACAACTAGAATTGCGATGTTAACAAGTGGAGAGGCTCCACGTTTAACTAGAGGATATAATCCAAATGTTAATCCAAGTGGTAATAAACAAGGCATAATTCCATCAAGGATTTCTTGAACGACAATAACTGACTCCCCATTAGGAATTTCAGCCGTAATTGGAACTCCTACATAGGATGCAATTAAAGCCCCTACGACGATTACCCCAAGAATTATTTTCATAATAATTCAAAATTTTTTTGTGTTTATACAAGGACATAGAGTTCATTAAAATCGCAAAAAAAGTACTTTTTTATTAAAAACGTGGTCACGGTGTGGTCAAAATTGAAACAACTGATGCGAGCAAAATAGTTAATTCTATTCTCTTCATCTGTTGTTTTTTACATCTTATATATATTATTCTTCCATTAATTCAGATTACTTCATTCGTAAATGCCTACTCCCCTCAAAAAGTAATACATATAATATGGTGTGCAGTTGTTAATATAAAAACGCACAAATATTTATCCTATAGGGACTAAAAACTACTGTATAAAACTTTGTAACAAATAACATTTTAAAACAACAATATATATTCTAATGGACGGTGAAAAAATGTCTACTAACGAAACTACTTATCAAAATAATGGTTGTGCTCAAAAACTCACATGCTTCAATCTACCTTTGGCAACAGCCTATGTCAAATCACAACCTTATCAACACCTAAACACCCCACTACAAACGTTAAATCAGGGAACTTTTTTTGCTGATCTTTATGACCCATATATGCCAAGAAAAGTTGCCCAAGGAGGCCGTCGTCATGAGTAGAGAAGAATTTTTAACCGCACTTCAAGCTGTGCATATCATGGCAGTTGATCTTCAACTCTTCCTTGATACCCATCCAGAAAATAAAAAAGCATTAGAAGATTACAGAAAAGTATCTAGACAATATCAAGAATTAAGAAAAGAATATGAACAAGTATTTGGACCATTAACTAACTTTGGTTATATGACGGATTTTGATCAAATAAGCTGGGTTAATGATCCATGGCCTTGGGAAAGACGTTAGGGGGAGTTTTTATGTGGATTTATGAAAAAAAATTACAATATCCTGTTGATATTAAAAAACGAGATGTTAGAATGGCAAAAGCCATCTATGAAGAACTCGGAGGCTCTGATGGTGAATTATCAGCTTCTATGGAATATCTTCAACAACGTTATACGATGCCAACAGGTCAATCGATTGCAACATTAACAGACATTGGTACTGAAGAACTTGCACATCTTGAAATTGTTTCAGCTTTAATTTTTCAATTAACAGAGGGAGCAACAATAGAAGAAATTAAACGTGCAGGATTTGATGGAACCTATGCTTCTAGAGGTATTTCAGTTTTCTTAGCTGATCCTGAACAAACACCTTGGACTTCGGCTTATATCGATATGAAAGGTGACCCTGTAGCAGATATTGCTTCTAATATGGGGGCTGAGCAACGCGCGCGTGCGGGATATGAACATTTACTTGATATGACAACTGATGAAGATGTTAAAAAAGTCCTTTCTTATCTAAGAGAACGTGAAATTGTTCACTTCCAACGTTTCGGTGAAACATTAGTTCATGTACAAGAACATTTACAACATGATAAATATTTCTTTCAAAAAAAGAGTCTTCACCAGAAATGGTGCTTGACTAAATAAATGCTTATATTTACCTATAA
>OLNJ01001487.1_pt1 | contig 12227 bp, 13 predicted proteins | sample 1672191 | NCBI WGS metagenome assembly OLNJ01 (sample SAMEA3136657, study PRJEB25190) | human gut metagenome | biome: human gut; feature: human-associated habitat; material: faeces | place: Austria | collected 2013 | reverse complement strand
TAAAATGGGGGATAGTATAGGATATATATATTCCTTAGAAGATATACAAAATGAATATGGATGTAAAATAGTTCTACAAGTAGAAGTTCCAGAAGTTTTAGCAGAAGCGACGGGGAATTACACGTTTTATTTTAAGGTGTAACAGAAGGTAGTTTAAAATATTTATATAAAAATAAAAATAGAGCCATTACAGACTCTATCTTAACATTTTTTATTATTCTCTTACATGATTCTATCATTTATTTAATTACATAAAAATACTCTATAACACTCTTCTTGCGTTTACAAAAGCTCCTTTGTAATAACTGCTATTAAAGTCAGATATTACTACCTCACCTTTGCTTGAAGATGCATGTATAAACTTTCCATCTCTCATATAGATACCAACATGGCTTACATCTCCATTATTTGATCCATTTGTATCAAAAAATACTAAATCACCTTTTTTTACATTACTTCTACTTACTGCAGTTCCAAACTTACTTTGATCTTTTGATACTCTAGGTAAAGTTACTCCAGCAGTTTGTTTGAATACATAATAAGTATATCCTGAACAGTCAAAAGTACTAGGACCTTCTGCACCCCAAGAATATTTTTTTCCTAATAAGGTTTTTGCAAAACTTATTACTTTATCAGCTTTTGAACTTGATGTTGATGAGTTACTTCCATTTGAGTTGCTTGATTTATTTGCTAAATATGAGCTAGATACATAACCTACTTTTCCATTGTAACTTACCTTTGACCATCCATTCGATTCTGAAATAACACCAACTTCAGTTCCATAGCTAAGTGTTGCTATCTTTGAATAATTTGTCCCTGGACCAGTTCTAAAGTTTAGTCCACTCGCATTTACTATTTTATTATATTTAACATCTTCAGTTGTATTACTTGACCCATTGTTTGATGACTCGCTTTTATTAGCTAAATAATTACTAGAAACATATCCAGTTTTTCCACCATAATTAATTTTTGACCATCCATTTGACTCTGATATTACTGAAACTTCAGTACCTTTTTTTATACTTCCTATTATTGAGTATTTAGTTCCTGCTCCACTTCTAAAATTAAGACTTGTTGCTGTAACTACCTTTTTAGTTGTTGATGTTTGATTAGAACCACTATATGTACCTACATAATCTCCATGAGCGTAACCAGTTTTACCATTATATTTTATCTTAACCCAATCTCCACTAGTTCCTATATATTCAACCTTATCGCCTTTATTTAATTTTCCCATGGAAGAATAACTTGTACTTGGTCCAGTTCTAAAGTTAACTGAATTTGCAATTATAGTTCTATACTCAACTCCATCTGCATTAGATATAGAGCTACATAATGGTATAGCTATAGATGTTGCTATAACCCCAGATATTACATATTTTTTATTAATATTCATAATTGTTGATTATAGTTATATAAACTATAATCTTAATCAACTCCTCTCCCTATAAATAAGTATATCTAATACTTAAAAGGTTTGCTTTCTTTTTTTGCATTTTTTTATAAATTAAAGCTTTTTTCTTAATAACATTATTACAAATTTGTAACATAATGTCTATAAAAAACATTAGTTTCCAGTATTTTCTACGTATAATCCCAATTTAATTTAATAAGTACATTTAGAAGGAATAAGGTTACTTTCCATAGAATATAATGCAATGATTCAAATAACTTTGTATTTGTAAGGGGGATTTTTATGAATAATATTTATAATAATGTAAGTTTATTACCTACACCTTGGATGAAAAAAAAATTAGAAACTCTTTATGACAAAAAACTTAATGGAAATCTATTTTTAATATACAATGAATTAAAATCTGAAAATGAAATTAGTTGCAATCATTTAATCAAACTGCTAGATGATAATAATATCATTATAGATAGCACTCATCCTATATATTTTTACTTTCCTCTAGAAGTTGATAATTTAATTAAGACTTTAATACTGACAATTAAATACTTATTCCCAAAAGATGCATATATAATACTCGGCGGATTTATTGAAAATTATCCTAATCTAAATGAATCAGACTGTATTTATAATTTATACAATACTTATCCCGAGTTAAAAAATACTGTTGATTTTTCCTATCTTATTGATAAGTCTAAAGAATTTGAAATATTTACATCTTTATCTGACACACACAGAATCCATATAGATCCAACTTCTTCATGTACAGTATCTGGTCCAACATTAGAATATAATTTAAGTAAATTTAGCAATGTTACTCATGTTTCTTTTGTTAAACTGCTTTCTGAGGAATCCTCCGACTTTTTTAACTATTATATAAAAGGATTAACAAATAAAAACAATAATTTTAATTTTAATTTCTAGACTGCCTTGCAGTCTTTTCTTTTTATATGATAATATAAATAGTATTTGAAAGGAGGTTTATATGAAGCTTATACTTGCAGAAAAACCATCTGTTGCTAAAACTATAGCTACCTTTTTAGGCGCAAAAACTAGACATGATGGGTATTTTGAAGGAAATAATTATATAGTTACTTATGCCGTAGGTCACTTAGTATCTTTATACGATATGAAGGATTATGATAAAGATAGATATTCAGGTTCTTGGAAAATGGATAATTTTCCATTCATACCTAGTGATAAATTCAAATTTAAAGTAGATAGTTCAAAGAAAAAACAATTTGATACGGTAAAAAAACTTTTACATAGAGATGATATTGAATATGTAATAAATGCTACAGATAACGATAGGGAAGGTGAATTAATTTCATTCTTAATATTTTTATTAGCAAAAAATAAAAAACCCGTTAAAAGGATCTTGGTGAATGAATGGACTCCAGAGGATATAACTAGAGGTCTTAATAATCTAAAAGATAATTCAGACATGTTAAATTTACAAGCAGCAGGATATACTAGACTCCTTACAGATTGGCTAATAGGAATTAACTTCACTTCTATTGCTACCCTAAAATATGGAAATGGTAAATTACTTAATATAGGGCGTGTAATTCTTCCAACGGTAAAATTAGTTTATGATAGAGATATGGAGATTGCTAACTTCATTCCTAAAAGTTACTTTGAAATAGAAGGTAATTTTAAAAGTCCTAATGGTAATTATAAAGGTAAATATATAAAAGGTAAGGAAAGTAAATTTGATACTATAGAAGATGCTAACAAAATTATTGATAGTATTACTTCTAATAAAGGAATAATAATAGATAAAAAAGTTACTACATCTAAAGAATATGCTCCTAAGCTATTCAGTTTAACATCTCTTCAGGGATTTATAACTTCTAAGTATTCAAATTTCACTTCAGATAAGGTTTTAAGTGTATGTCAATCACTTTATGAAGGAAAAGGTAAGGGTGGATATATTACTTATCCTAGAACAGATTCTATTTACTTAGAGGAAAGTCTAGTTACAAAAGTATCTCAAACATTAGATAAAATAAAAGTAGGACTTCCTTATGAAAACAAGATTTCATTTACTAAAAGTAAAAGAATATTTGATTCCTCTAAAGTTGATAGCCATAGTGCCATTATACCTACATATATAATACCTAGTAACCTTACTTCTGATGAGCAAATTGTTTATAATGCTATAAAGGATAGGTTTATCGCAAACTTTATGCCTCCGGCAGAATATGAGAATACAGAGATTAAAACTGAAGTAGATAAACATATATTCTTAACTAAAGGTAAGGTCTTAAAGGTTAAAGGATATTTAGAAGTATATAATAAGGAAGAAAAAGATGATTTGCTTCCTATAGTTAATGAACTAGAAACTGTAGATGTTTTAGATATAAAAGCTTTAACTAAACAAACTACTCCTCCTAAACCATATACAGAGGATACTTTACTTAAAGCTATGAAAAATTGTGGTAAAAATGTATCAGAAGAAGATACCGCAGTTCTATCTGGCTATTCAATAGGTACTTCTGCAACTCGTGCTGATGTATTAAAAAAAATCAGTCAAGTTGGGTACGTTAAGAAAAAAGGAAAATCCTATTCTATAACAGATTTAGGTAAAAACTTAGTTGAAATCTTCCCTGTAAAAGACTTATTCGATGTAGACTACACAGGAAAACTAGAAAAAAGTTTAAGTGATATCCAAAAGGGACAGTTCACTAGAAAAGAATATTTAACAAATATAATGAACTTTATATATCAGAATGTAAACTTAATAAAAAGAGATAGTAATAAAAATATCAGCACAGAAGTATATACTTATAATGCTAAAACAAAAAAATATGTTAAAGAATCGTCTCAAGTAAAAAAAGCTAGCTCATCTGTAAATAAATCACAGGTGAAGTCAGATAAAAGTGATTCTTTAGGTAAATGTCCTGTATGTCAAAATGATGTAATCGAATCAGATAAAGGATACTTATGTATAAATTATAATAATTGTAAATTTGGAATTTGGAAAAATGATAAATACTTAGAGTATTATAAGAAAAAACCAAACAAAACCATGGTCAAAAGTATACTAAAAAATGGGCAAGCAAAAGTTAAATCTCTAACATCAAAACAAGGTAAAAAATTCGATGCTTTGCTTAAATATAATAAAAAAGATAATGGATACTGGGGATGGACTATAGAATTAGAATCTGATACCTCTACTTCAAAATAAATTTAATAACTATAAATAAAGGTGTGATAATTAAATTTTCACACCTTTATTTATAATCTATCAATTATAATTAAAATACTACTCTTTATCATCATACAAAACTTCATCTATTTTATTTCTAGCCAATCTCATTAATTCATTTAATTTATATCCTTTTAATTTGCATCCACATTTTGGGCAGTATTCTAACTTTTTAGAAACTAAAGCTCTACAATTTGGCTCTGGACATCTTATTTTTGAATTAACTTCTGATACATTAAGGCCACATCTAGGGCAAATTGTGCCAGGTCTTGATGATACCTCTTTTCCACATCTAGGACATTTAACCATTATCTATCCCCCCATAAAATTCTCTTTTTTAATTCATAATAAATTTCGAATATACTCATAAAAAATACTCCTTTATTAATCTATGCAAGTAAAACTTAATAAGTTTCAGCTAGAATTTAATAAAGGAGACATTTCTATTAAATCTGTATTAATTTTTATCTACCATTACTATCTCATATTTTTTATAAACGCTTGGGCTACAGCTAATCTTGCGATAGGCACTCTAAATGGCGAACATGATACATAATCAAGACCCATTTTATAGCAAAACTCTACTGATGATGGTTCTCCACCATGTTCTCCACATATACCTAACTTGATAATAGGATTAACTTCTTTACTTAGCTTAGTTGCCATCTTAATTAATTTTCCTACACCCTTTTGATCTAACACTTGTAAAGGATCTTTATCTAATATACCTTTATCCATGTACTGACCTAAAACTTACCTGCATCATCTTTTGAATATCCAAAAGTCATTTGAGTTAGGTCATTAGTACCAAAACTAAAGAAATCAGCTTCCTTAGCTATTTCATATGCAGTTAAACAAGCTCTAGGTATTTCTATCATAGTACCTACTGTATAATCTATTTTTAAACCCTCTTCTTTTATAGTATTTTCTACAGTTTTTATGACTAATTCTCTTATATTCTTAAGTTCCTTTACTTCTCCTACTAAAGGAATCATAATTTCAGGTGAGACTTTAACACCCTCTTTAGTAACCTTTATTGTAGCTTCTATTATAGCCTTAGCTTGCATTTGATATATTTCAGGATAAGTAATAGCAAGTCTACATCCCCTAGGACCTAGCATTGGATTAAATTCTTCTAAATCTAAAATTCGTTTCTTAATATCATTTGTTTCTATGTTCATACTTTTTGCAAGTTCTTCTATTGTTTCATCATCACTTGGCAAAAATTCATGTAATGGTGGATCTAACAATCTTATATTTACAGGTCTTCCTTCCATTACTTCAAAGATTTTCACAAAATCATCTATTTGCATAGGTAATAACTTTTCTAAGGATATCAATCTTTGTTCTTCTGTATTAGATAAAATCATTTCTCTTACAGCTGGTATCCTATCCTCTTCAAAAAAACATATGCTCAGTTCTACATAAACCAATTCCTTCAACTCCAAACTTAACGGAAGTTGCTGCATCCCTAGGATTATCGGCATTTGTTCTAACATTCATGCTTCTATATTCATCTACCCAATTCATTAATTCTTGGAAGTTTCCACTTAGCTCTGTGCTAGTTTTATCAATTTCACCTAAATAAACGAAACCTGTAGAACCATCTATAGATATATACTCTCCTTCTTTTATTACTACATCATTGATAGTTCTAATCTCTTTATTATATTCATCAACTTTTATTTCACTGCATCCAGCAACACAACACTTACCCATACCTCTAACTACAACTGCTGCATGAGAAGTCATTCCACCTCTAGCTGTTAATACTCCTTGAGATAAAACCATACCTTCAATGTCCTCAGGAGATGTTTCTAGTCTTACTAATATAACTTCTTCACCTTTTTTAGCAACCTCTACAGCTTCCTCTGCATTAAAATACACTTTACCACAAGCTGCACCCGGTGATGCTGGTAATCCCTTCGCTATTATATTAGCTTCTTTTAAAGATTTTTACTCAAAGGTCGGATGTAACAGTTGATCCAATTGATTTGGCTCTATTCTCATAATAGCTTCTTTTTTATCTATAATATCATCAGCAACTAAGCCTACAGCTATATTTATGGCTGCTTTTGCTGTTCTTTTTCCATTTCTAATTTGTAATATATAAAGTTTTTCTTTTTCTATTGTAAATTCAATATCTTGCATATCCTTATAATGATTTTCAAGTATATTTGTTATTTCTATAAACTTATCATGCACTTCTGGCATTATATCTTTAAGAGTTGATATATCTTCCGGTGTTCTTATACCCACAACAACATCTTCTCCTTGAGCGTTCATTAAAAACTCTCCAAATAATTTATTCTCTCCTGTTGAAGGATTTCTGGTAAATGCCACTCCTGTACCACTAGTTTGTCCCATATTTCCAAATACCATAGACTGTATATTTACTGCTGTTCTTAGGTTATTTGGTATATCATTTAACTTTCTATAAATTATTGCACGGGGATTATTCCAAGATTTAAATACTGCTTCAATCGCAAGCATTAATTGATTTTTAGGATCTTGTGGAAATTCTGATTTAACTTCTCTTTTATATATTATTTTAAATTGTTCTACTAGATTTTTTAAATCCTCTACTGTCAATTCTGTATCGGACTTATATCCATTTTCTTCTTTTATTCTGTCTAATACATTTTCAAATTTATATTTTGAACGCCCATAGCTACATCTGAAAACATTTGGATAAACCTTCTATAGCTATCATAAGCGAACCTTTCATTTTCTGTGTTATTAGCTAATGCCACTACACTTACATCATTTAGCCCTAAATTTAATATAGTATCCATCATTCCTGGCATTGAAAATACTGATCCAGATCGAACAGATATTAGTAATGGCTCTGTTTCATCTCCAAGTTTCTTTTCTAAACTCTTTTCAAGTATTTGAAGATGTAATTCAATTTCTTCTATAATACCTTTTCTTATTGACTCGTTATTTTCATAATAATCATTACAAGCTTCTGTCGTTATTGTAAAACCCGGAGGTACAGGAAGACCTATTTTAGTCATTTCTGCTAAATTAGCACCTTTCCCTCCAAGCAAGGACTTCATTTCCTTATTTCCTTCATCAAAACTATAAATATATTTAGTATTCATTAAATATCCCCCATTTACATTTTAGTTTTATAACTATAAATTCAACTATCTATCTTTAATTTTTACTGTATTTATTCCATTTTCTTCCATTAAATCTAATATTATTCCTGCTGTTTCTTCTATAGCCTTATTTGATACATCTATAACAGGACAACCTAGTTTTTTCATAACATCATCAGAATAGTCTAATTCTTGTAATATTCTTTCAAGATTAGCATAATTTGCATTACTAGATAAACCTAATGCCTTTAATCTTTCTTGTCTTATTTTATTTAACTTTTCTGGCGTATTTGTAAGTCCTATTATCTTCTTAGGATTTATATCATTTAATTCTTTTGGTAAAGGTATTTCTGGCACTAGCGGAACATTAGCAACTTTTATATTTTTATTTGCTAAATACATGCTAAGTGGTGTCTTAGATGTTCTTGATATTCCAACTAATACTATATCTGATTTTAAAACTCCCCTCGGATCTTTTCCATCGTCATATTTTACTGCAAACTCAATTGCCTCTACCCTCTTAAAATACGTTTCATCTAACTTTCTTATAATACCAGGTTCCCTTCTAGGCTTTCTATCAATCTTTTTAGCTATTTCACTTAATATAGGTGACATTAAATCAATATTGCTTAAACCTTCATTTTGACAATACTCTTTAGTTAAAGTTGATAGAGATTCATCTACTAAAGTATATATAATTATAGCGTCCTCATTTTTTCCGCTATTTAATATTTCCATTAAAAACTTCTTATCCACCACATAAGGAAATCTCCTTATCTCATAATTATCATTTATCATGAATTGAGATATAGCTGCTTTAGCAACTTGCTGAGCTGTTTCACCTACAGAATCTGATATTACATATATAATTAAATTTTCCATATATTCCCCCTCCTTAATTGTCCAGCATCTCTAAAAATAGTTTAGTTATATTAGTCTTAGAGATTCTTCCAACTATTTTTAACTTACTTTCATCATCACTTGCTTCAACTACTGGCAATGAATCTACTTCATGTTCGATTATTTTCTTTACTACTAATAGTATTTCTTCATCTTTGCTAGCAGTTATAACATTTGGAGTTCTAGTCATTATCATTCCTATAGGAATTCTATTTATATCAGATCCTCCTATAGTTGCTTTTAATAAATCCTTACGAGAAACTACACCACATAAGTTTTCGTTGTCATCAGTTATAAATATACTTCCTACATCAGATAAAAACATATTAACTATTACCTCATATATGCTTATATCTTGCTTTACTATTACAGGCATGCTCATTATATCTTCTGCCTTTTTATCTTTTATACTATTACCAACTAAATTTAAGTCACTAACTCCAGAATAAAAATACCCAACTTTAGGTCTTGCATCTAAGATGCCTGTCATAGTTAATATTGCTAAATCTGATCTTAGTGTAGCACGTGTAACATTTAAACTTGCAGCAATACTTTCACTAGTTATAGGCTCATTTTCTTTAACAATATCTATTATCTTTAACTGTCTTTGATTAAGTTTAATAACACTCACCTTCCTTCTTATTGTGATATACTTTTTCTCGATAATTCATTATATAGTATATATATATATATATCTATATATGTTATCCTACAAATCTTTTTTATCACATTTTCAGTACACTTATTATTATATATTAGTTAATATCCAATATACCTATGGGGGATAGTTAATAAGTACTACTTCTTTAATTTATAGTTCTATTATATTTTAACATTATAATACATGATTTTACAAATTGAGTTGCTTTTAAATCTTATTTTTAAAACAAATAAGGGATAAAATCTATAAATATATAACAAAGTAAAGTTACTTCATTATATACCCTTTGATTTCACCCCTTAATTTAGTATCTATTATAGATAGTATATTTATTCTTCTTATTTGTAAACTATTTTAGATAAATCACATATACTTAACATAGTATCATAAATTTGCTTTAATAAAGCTAATCTATTTTCTTTTATAGATTCATCCTTATCCATTACCATAACATTGTCAAACATATTATCAACTAATGGTCTTAATGATGCAAATGCATCTAAAGCTTCGCTATATTTTTTATCTTTTAATAACTCTTCAACTTTTACTTTTATTTCTTTGAATCCATGATATAACTTAATTTCAGCTTCTTCTTTTAATAAGTCTTCTTTAACATCAGATAAAGTAGCCTTTTGAGCTAAAGTTGAAACTCTATTAAATGCTGTTAGCATCTCAACTAAGCCTTCAGTTGATAACCAATTATTAAGTTCAACAGCTCTAGTATGCATATCAGATATGTCACTTATTTCAGAACTTAATACAGCTTCTATTACATCATATCTTATTCCTAAATCTCTAAATAAATTCTTAATTCTTTCTTTGAAGAATTCCATTATTTGAGTAGAAACTTCTTCCTTATTAAACTCTAAGTTGTTATAGTTATTTAAAGCATGATTAACTAAATCTTTTAAATTTACATCTAGTTTTTTATCCATTAATATACTTAATACACCTAATGCTTGACGTCTTAATGCATATGGATCTTGAGATCCAGTAGGCTGAATTCCTATAGCAAAGAAACCAGCTATTGAGTCTAACTTATCTGCTATAGATAAAGCTATACCGGCTTTAGTTTCAGGAAGTATATCTCCTGCAAACCTTGGTAAATAATGCTCAAATATAGCTTCACTTACTACCTCATTTTCTCCACCAACTTTGGCATATTCTCTCCCCATTATACCTTGAAGCTCTGTAAATTCAAATACCATACCAGTAACTAAGTCTGCTTTACATAACTTAGCTGCTCTTATAACGTCTTCTTTAATATAATTTAAATTTAAAGATTCTAATATATCTGAACTTAATTTTTCTATTCTTAAAGTCTTATCATATACTGTTCCTAGTTTAGCTTGGAACACAACTGTTTTTAACTTTTCTATGTAACTTTCTAAGTTTTTCTTTGTATCTTCTTTATAAAAGAATAAAGCATCTTCAAGTCTAGCAACTAAAACTTTTTCATTACCAGCTTTAACAACATCTATCTTATAATCATTCCCATTTCTTACAGCTATAAAGTTCGGTAGTAACTTACCATCTTTAACAACAGGGAAGTATCTTTGATGTTCTTTCATAGGAGTTGTAACAACTTCTTTTGGAAGATTTGCATAAGCGCTATCAAATTCTCCATAGAATGCAGTCGGATATTCTACTAAATGAGTTACTTCTTCTAATAAGTCATCATCAAACTCAACTTCACCACCTAAAGAGTTAGCAACTTCTATACATTGATTCTTAATAAGTTCTTTTCTCTTATTTTGATCTAGTATTACATAGTTTTTCTCTAACTTTTCATAGTAATCTTCTAATGAATTTACTGTAAATTCTTTTTCTCCTAAGAATCTATGTCCCTTTGTAACATTAGATGAAACTATACCTTCTAAGTTGACTTCTAGTACTTCATCATTTAATAAAGTAACCATCCATCTTATTGGTCTAGCAAATCTCATGTTTTTTCCACCCCAATGCATAGCTTTTGGGAAAGTTACAGCTTTAACAGCTTCTGGTAATATAGTTTTTAAAACTTCGCTAGTTTCTATACCTTCTTGCTTTATAGTACCAAAGATATACTCGTCTTTTCCTACTTGCTTAAAGTATACATCTTCTTCTTTTAAACCTTTACTTTTTATAAATCCTAAAGCTGGCTTTGTAAAGTTTCCATCTGCATCTACTGCTATTTTTTTAGAAGGACCCTTTACTTCTTCTTCTAGATTACTTTGTCTATCACTTATTCCTTTTACAACAAAAGTTAATCTCCTTGGAGTACCATAAGTTTCTATATCATCAAAAACTATTCTATTATCATTAAATAATTTAGTTAAGTTGTTTTTTATTTGTTCTAAAGTACTGCTAACAAATCTTGATGGTAATTCTTCCACCCCTACTTCAAATAAAAGATAATTATTCATTATTTGTCACCTTCCTTTATAAGAGGATATCCCATTTCTTCTCTTTGTTTAACATATAAAGAAGAAACTGCTCTAGCCATATTTCTAACTCTTCCTATAAATGACGCTCTTTGACTAACTCCTATTGCACCTCTTGCATCTAATGTATTAAATGTATGAGAGCATTTTAATACATAGTCATATGAAGGAACTACTAGTCCTCTTTCTATAAGTTTTAAAGCTTCTTTTTCATATGTATCAAATAAATTAAATAACATATCTGCATCACATTCCTCAAATGCATATACAGAATTTTCATATTCAGCTTGCTTGAATACATCTCCATATGTTATATGGTCATTCCACTTTAAGTCATATACACTATCTACTTCTTGTATATACATAGCAAGTCTTTCTAGTCCATATGTAATTTCTCCAGTTTCAAGTTCACATTCTATACCACCAACTTGTTGGAAGTATGTGAACTGAGTTATTTCCATTCCATCTAGCCAAACTTCCCATCCAAGTCCCCAAGCACCAACTGTAGTTGATTCCC
>OLNJ01001485.1_pt1 | contig 12242 bp, 15 predicted proteins | sample 1672191 | NCBI WGS metagenome assembly OLNJ01 (sample SAMEA3136657, study PRJEB25190) | human gut metagenome | biome: human gut; feature: human-associated habitat; material: faeces | place: Austria | collected 2013 | reverse complement strand
AAATACTGGAGTAATTTTATAAAATATCAATAGTAAATTTCCTATAAGCACTAAGATATTAATAATAGGTATTATGAAGATATTTCCTATCAAAAAATTTAGAGAAAATTCATTAAAACTATATATTAAAATAGGAAATGTCAATATTTGTGCTGATATAGATACCGATACTACTTCTCTAATCTTCTTAGGTAACTTATATAATTTTTTATTTAGTTTTTTATTAAATAATATTATTCCTAAAGTAGCTAAAAAGGATAAAACAAATCCTAAACTAAACAAATCGTATGGTCTTACTATTAATAAGATTATTCCAGCTAAAGATATCGCTGCTATTGGGTTATAATTTCTCTTAACTACTAAAGCAAAGTTCATTATCAGTATCATAATATAAGCTCTCACAGTAGACGGAGATGCCCCTGTAAATAATACATATGCTAAAGCTATAACTAAACTTAATTTACTACCAAATAGCTTCTTTAGTATTCCATATACAATAGCCATATGAAGCCCTGAGACGGCTATAGCATGTGAAATACCAAATACCTTCATATCATCTCTATCTTCATTGTCAAGGGCCTCAGAGTATCCAAAAGCTACTGATGTAATAAAGCCTGCTTTCCTTCTCCCTAACTTAGATTTTATTGCTTCATATAATCTTTCTCTTCTATAGTATAAATAACTTATAAAATCCTTTTTTAAAACATTATAATTTTCAACCTTGTACTCACCTATTATTCCTTTAGATAAATCTAGATTTTTATTAAATTTTCCTATTGCTAATATTTTATCTCCAACAACTAATTCATCACTTTCTATGTCTAAGTATACATTTCTCCCACCAATTTTACCTCTAACATAGTATGATTTTATAGTATCTATTCTTATCTCTTCAATATTATCTGGAATATAGTTGTAAAATTGATGATTATTAAATAATCCTACTGCAAAAAATAAAGAAATAATAGCAGTAATAAAAATACCTTTATAAAACAGTAACAACAGAAAAAAGCCACTGACAATCGCAATTGCCAGCAGCTTATCACTACTATATGTTTTATAGAAAAAAGATGATAGGATAAAAACTAAAAAAATGTAAGGTTGGGGATTATTTAAATCTATATCTATCTCTGATTTCATAATGGCAACACCTCATTTAATAAGTTTTGCCATATTAGCCTTATCTAAATCATTTTTAACCTATATCCCTATAAGTTAAATACATTATTTTTAAAGAAATTTTATGCTTACAAATAAATATACGAAAAATGATAGTGTAGCTATAATATGAAGCTTTCTATATAACTTAGGATTATTTTTAAAGAAATATCCTGTAAGTCCTATTAATATCATTATAATAGAAAAGCCTATATATTTTATGAAATCCGGTTGCCCAAATTTCTGGATTAACGCTATTATCATTGCTAATATTGATACGCTCCCTATAGCTATATGAGCTTTAATGTATTTATTCTTTCTAATTTTTAAAATCTTTGGTATATAATATAATATTAATGCCAGCATAAAAAATGATGACGATATTCTTTCCATAATACTTTCTCCTTTGTATAAATATATATCCTAATTAACTTTTTCCACTTGTGGTTTTATAGTCTTAATTCTAAACGTAAAGTAATAAAGTTTAAAAAGTATAAGACATACTAAAAATATTCTTAAATGTAGATTATCTATTAATATCATTGGGAAAGCTAGCATAAAATCAGCAAAAGCTAATAAGCACACTTTCTGTTTCAAAGTCATTGCTCTTTCGTTAACAAAACTTTCTAAATGCTTCTTATATACTTTTGTATTTGTAAACCATATATTAAATTTTTCAGATCCTCTAGCAAAACAGAATGATGCTAAAAGCAAAAATGGTGTTGTTGGCAATATCGGTAATGCTACCCCTATGGCCCCTAGTGCAAAAGCAATTAATCCTACAGTTATATAAATATACTTCTTTATCTTATTCATCTTAATATCCTCCCTACTTATTTAATGCATGTTTCATTAATTCTACTGGGTTATAAATTATAAGTCTCGGTCCTGAAAATTTCATAACTTTTTTGACTTTTTCCTTCATATCCTTTTTATAGCAATGTATAGGACATCTCGAACAAGTAGATTTATTTTCACCGAATTTGCAATAACTTAATCTTTTATGAGCATATTCTAATAGCTCCTGACACTCATCACACAGTTGCCCATCTTTCATTCCATGTTTTTTTCTGCAATATATATCTATCATTAATTTAATAGTTTTCTTTTCCCTATCAATTCTCCCCATTATTAATTTCTCCTATCACAAATATTATTGATAATCATTATCACCTAACAATTAAAATTAAAGAGGACTTTTAAATCCTCTTTATTTCATATAATTAATTCAACACAAGCTTGCTATTTTCTAGCTTATAAGTTTTATTACATACTGCTGTAGTTGATTTTCTATGAGATATAAGAACTATTGTTTTATCCTCACAGTTTTCTTTTATAGATTTTAAAATTTCACCTTCGTTTAAAGTATCTAAATTACTTGTAGGCTCATCTAATATTAATACGTCTCCATCGCTTAAGAACGCTCTTGCAAGACCTATTCTCTGCTTTTCTCCTGATGAAAGATTTCCTCCAAGCTCTCCAACTTTTGTATCATATCCCTTTGGCAGACTTTCAATAAATTCATGTATTGAAGCCATTTTAGCTGCCTTTACAACCTCTTCCTTTGATGCTTTGATATTTCCTATTTTAATATTATCTAAAATTGATTCATTAAATAGATATGTTTCCTGACTTACTAAAGTCTGGCTACTTCTTATAGAGTCTGTTGCAACCTCTTTAATATCCTTATTATCAAGCTTAATCTTACCTTCATTAACGTCCCAGAATCTCATCATAAGCTTAACAAATGTACTTTTTCCAATTCCACTCTCACCTATAAGTGCAATCTTATCACCTTTTTCAATATGAACAGATGTATTATCGAATATTTTTTCTTTTCTATTTGGATAAGAGAATGTTACATCTTCATAAGATATTGAATCACCATTTACTGCATGCCCTTCTAAAACTTCTTCTACATGAGGTTCTTCATCTATAAGATCAAATAATCTTTCTGCACATGCAAAAGTCTGAAGTAATGTATTAGATAAATTACTTAAAGCAACTACTGGTCCGAATGATGATGCTATTACTACTATTCCTACTAACATCCATGTAAATGAAAGTTTTCCTACTGAATATTGTTGGAATCCTACACCTACAAAAGTTAATATAGCAACCATTATAGTTAAATCAGTTATAGCTCTTATTATTCCTTCATGTTCTTTTATCTTATCAAGACTTTCGTTTATTCTATGAGATTTTGAATTAATCTCTTTTAATCTTTCTTCACCATTTCCAAATAATAAAACTTCCTTTAACCCTCTTAAAGAATCAAGTATATAGTTATTACATTCACCAAACATGTTTCTATAAGCTACTCCTGCTTCTTTTCCAAGACTTGATGAAGCATATGGTATAACGAATCCTACTATTAAGAAGAATACTACTGATAATAATCCAAACCATGGGTTTATCATATATAGAATTACTGCAATTATACTGTTTGTTATTACTGCAATTGATATTGGAGCTATAGTATGAGCATAGAATACTTCTAAAAGCTCTATATCCGATGTAATAAGTGATATAAGATTACCTTTTTCTTGACCTTCTAGTTTTGCAGGAGCAAGTTTTCTAAGCTTACCAAATATCTTATCTCTTAATATATATAGTATTTTAAATGCTATGTAGTGACCAGATAACTGTTCAGCATATCTTAAAAATCCTCTAAATACTGCACTTAAAACCATAACTACCATAGCACCTGTAAAGCTTATGAATGTTATATCTCCTATAAGTGTACCTATAGCTATTGCACCAAAGCTTGCTATTGCTATTGCAGCTAAGAAACCAACAACCCCCATACTTATAGTTATTGCCATAATTGGAGCTAATGGTTTTAATTCAACAATTAATCTCTTCATTATTTGGAAGCCTGATCTTCTTTTCATATTAGCAAACCTCCCTTATCATTTCTAATTCATTTTGTTTATTAACCATATCATAATAATGTTTCTTATCATTCATTAACTCTTCATGAGTTCCATTTTCAACTAATATACCTTTATTCATAACATATATTTGTTTTGCATCTACAACATTAGCTAATCTATGAGATATTACTAAAATAGTTTTATCTTTAGAAAGTTCATAAATAGCTTCCCAAATACTTTCTTCACTTTCAACGTCTATATTAGATGTTGCTTCGTCAAATATTATCATATCTTTATTTGCAAGTATTACTCTAGCTAATGCTAATCTTTGTTTTTGACCACCTGATAAAGCACTACCTGCTTGTCCAACATCTGTTAATAAACCATCTTTTAAGCCAGCTACAAAATCAAATAATCTAGCTGTTTTTAATGCTTTATCAATTTCTTCTTGAGTTGCATCTTTCTTAGCCATTAAAAGGTTATCTAAAATAGTTCCATTAAATATATAACTATTAGTTGATACTAAAGCTATATTTTCATAAATATTATCTAATGATATATTTTCAATATTATTTTTGTTTAATAAAATTTCTCCACTTGTTACTTTGTAATTATTTAATATAAGTGATGCTATTGTACTCTTACCAGAACCACTTTCCCCTACTATAGCAACTAATCCACCTGGAGTAATCTCCATATTTATATTATTTAATACTTTTCTTTCACCATCATAGCTGAAATCAATGTTCTTTAATTCTACTGAAATTTCTTCAAATTTAGTGTTTTCTTTAACAGTTATATTTTTTTCTCTTTCTTCTGCATCTAAAATTCCAAACATTCTATCACTAGCTGCCATACCATTCATTGCAATATGGAAATATGACCCTAAAAGTCTTAATGGAATAAAGAATTCTGAAGAAAGTAATATTATTATAAGTAAGCTTCCTACAGGAATTTCACCATTATTAAATTGATGTAAAGCTACTATAGTTCCTGCTGCTGCTCCACCAAAAGCTACTAAATCCATAATAGTTATTGAATTAAGCTGCATACTTAAAACTTTCATTGTTATCTTTCTAAACTTTTCAGACTCTGTATTCATTTTTTCATGTCTTTCTTCATCGATATTAAATACTTTTAAAGTAGTTAATCCTTGAAGATTTTCTAAGAAAGTTCCACCTAAGTCAGAGTAAGATTTCCAATAATCTTTTAATATTCTCTTTGCAATCTTTTGGATAGCTATTATTGATACTGGTATAAGCGGTACACATAAAATAAATACTAATGCAGCTTTAAATGATATAAAGCTCATAAAAATAAATAGTGTTACTGGTACTAATAATGCATAGAATAATTGAGATAAATATTTACCGAAGTATATTTCTAACTGTTCTACACCTTCAACTGCAACTTGTACTACAGCTGATGTACTTTCTACTGAAGTATAACCTGTTCCAAGTTTTAATAATTTCTTATATATAAGTTCTCTTAATGTTATTCTTGCATTTGCTGATGCTGCATTAGAAAACTTAGCATATAAAATATTGCTTAAATATCTTATAGCTAACAACATAACAATTATTGCTACTGCTCCTAATAATGAAATTGGTCCAACTACCTTAAATTCTGCCATAGCAGCAAAAATATTACTATTGATTAAATTTAATCTTTCTCCTAAATATATCTTATTAATAAATTGCCCTATTAAAATTATAATTACTATATTACATAGCACTGCGATCCAATTTGCTAATATAGTAAGTGCTATATACTTTTTTGAATCTTTACAAAGGTTAATTAACCTTTTATTTATCATCATAATATCGTCCTCCATTGATATTTCGTTTTAATTGATAACTCTTATCACCTTATTTAATATACACTAATTGATAATTATTATCAAGTTGTCTTTTAACAATATTTCAAACTTTTTCTTTAAAATAAAAAAGTACTTATAATCATTTTAATTATAAGTACTTTTATAAGTCTATCTTTATAAAATTGACTCTTTTCTTGTTAATTGTTATAAGCATATCAATACCTTCTAATTAGATGCTATTTGTTTAATTACTGTTTCTAATGAATTCACTGTACTCTTATGATTTCTAATCACTGTTATATTTTTCTTGTCTGCTTCTTTTTTAGCTGCTAATACTAATTTATGCGATACTACATCTGTTAACAATATTACCGCATCTGGTTTTCCTATTTTATTTCTAAACCCAGTTTCCATCTGTGTAAAAACTTTAGCCTTACAATTATATTTTTTACACATATCAATATACTGCTTGCTCATTCTATCATGTCCACCAACAATTACTATACTCATACATACTCACCCTTCTTTTATATTGGTTAATTATAGTTAATTTTTATACTGCTACACCATCCAACTCACTTATAATATTTTTTAAATTGCAAAATACCTTGTGAGCAGAATCCCCTTTTAAAATATACTTCACAGTTTTTTCTTTTATCATGTCGTAAGTATTAAAAACTTCTTTGGCAGTACTATAATCGTTATACACTCTCCAATACCCACAAGCTAAACACTTCTTAGTACTACAATTCATAAAGTCTTTTACATCTTCAAGAGGATACCCTAAAAAAACTCCTAATTCATGAGGGCAGTTAAATTCATTATATCTTCTTTTTAATTTTTCTAAATAAATATCTAAATCATTTTCATCACTATATCCAATCTTATTTAAAAAATGCTTATTTTCTTGTTTAAATATATAATTAGATAATTGTTTTTTATCGTATACTAAAATAATTAATGCATTTTCACATTCTCTCAAGCTAATATAGTTTATGTCTATAGACTTCAAAAATTTTTCTCCATACTTGCACCATTTTTCATAAATACTATCAATACCTTTTTTTAGCGTTATTGTTGCCGACGGTTTTGCTTCTGATATCACTAGAGATGCATTAAAAATCAAAAACTTTTCAATACATTCTCTTTCTTCCATATTGTTTAAACTTTTGTAAAAACCTATTGTACTCATTCTTAACTCCTATACTCCAACCTCTATTTAATATTGATATTCATTCTCAATTACTTAATATTTTATATTATGCTTTTTTCCTTGTCAATATGAATGTATATATTTTCAAAAATATACCCTTGTAATTTTGTAGTTCTATTATTACATTTTATTTTTAATATTTATTTCATACTCTTTATCTTAGAAAAGAGAGAAAATCTATCATTAGATTATCTCTCTTACAGTTATTTTATTTTGCTATTTTAATACAAATGATTTACAATCTGTACATTCAGGAACTGTAGGATTTGCTTCATGAGTTCCAACTTGTATAGCATTTAATGTACAATAATCTGCTGAGTTAGCATGATGCTTGCATTGTTGTACGCTACATTTGATACTTTCATTTTTATTCATTTTTACACCTCCTTTGTCATCAACACTAATATTATTCTTCTATTAACCTTTAATTATTCATTAATTTATTACTAAGCTTTTTAAATCTCTCCCTTTTGAAACTTCTTATTTATAACTATATTTATTTTCGTTTTTTATTTCTAATATTTCTATACTAAGATATGATTTCCCCAATCTGTTAATATACTCTTAATATTTGTAAAACAAATGCTTTTTAAATTTTATCTATATATTTCTGTATTTGATTTTAATTAAAGAATTCATAAAAAAACAGGATTTAATTTAAAAATTAAATCCTACTTTTTTTCCTATATTCTATATTATTTATGACTTCCACAATCGTGATGAACACAAATATTCGAATTATCAAATTCTTTTAGTTCATTTTTATTAATTAATTCTATATTTTTTTCTACTGTTCCATCAGCAGCTTTAAATACTTTTATTCCCATAGACTTTAGTTTGCTAATAGCTCCTTGCCCTATTCCTAAAACTACAATAGCATCAACTACTTCTCCGCATAAAGCTTTAATAGGTTGGCATTTACCGTGCTCATGATCTAAGTTACCGTTGTTTATAGTTTTTACTTCCTTTGTCTCAGAATCAACTACTATAAACATTTTAGCACTTCCAAAGTGATTATATGGGATACTGTTCATTCCTTCATTAGTGTTAATTGGAAAACAAACTTTCATATTTTTAATCCTCCTTTAAAATATTCTTACAGCAATTTTTCATTGACTTACAACTATTCTTGCAAACAGAAATATCGAAGCTATTTTCTTCTTCATTTAACCCGTCACTTATTAAATTGAAATCATCATTAATTAACCCTTTTATAAAATTAATAGATTTTTCTAATGATTCTCTATTTAGTTCATACATAAGATGATATCCTCTTTTATATCCAACTATTAAAGAAGATTCCTTAAGTACTTTTATATGTTGTGACACAGCTGCTTCTGATATATTTAAATGCTTAGCTATTCCTTTAGCACAGATGTTTTTATGAGAAACTAATATTAAGATTTTTAATCTTGTTTCATCCGCTATAGCTTTAAAAATTTTTATTCTTTCTTCCATAGGTACCTCTTTATTTAATTAAGCAATTACTTAATTAAATTATATTCCTATATTTTCCCAATTTCAAGTGTAAATAAAAAAATAACTTCTAAAAAAATTTTAGAAGTTATTTTTTAGATTATTGTTTAGTTTTAGGATTAAAAATTACAGCCATTAAATATCCAAAAAAGATTGCTGCTGTAATGCCACCGGCAGCTCCAGTTATTCCACCAGTAAAGGCTCCTAATAATCCATCTTTTTCAACACCTTCAATAGCTGCTTTAGCTAACGAATTTCCAAAGCTAGGTAATGGAATTGTAGCACCTGCTCCTCCTATTTCTATTAGCTTATCATATAACCCAAAGCCACCTAAAATTGCTCCTATTGTTACAAAAGCAACTAATATTCTTGCTGGAGTCAACTTAGTTGTATCCATTAATATTTGTGCAATTACACAAATTAAACCACCTACTACAAACGCACTTATATAATCCACTTATAATTTAGTAAACTACCTTTAGTCTACTAAAATTCACCTCCTTAATCAATTTCAATAGCAACTGCATGAGCTATTCCTGGAATAGATTCACCTTGAAGAGATGTTGTTGGACTCATTAAAGCTCCTGTAGATACCAGTAGCATCTTTTTTATCTCTCTTCTCATTAATTTCTTATAAAAATATCCACATGTAACTACTGCAGAGCAACCACATCCACTTCCACCTGAATCAGTTTTTTGTCTTTCATCATCAAAAATCATGTCTCCACAATCTACATAAACATCTTTAATATCATATCCATATTCAAGTAATAGTTTTTCTGTAATCTCTTTACCTACTTTACCTAAATCTCCTGTAGCTATAACATCATAATCACTTGGTTTTCTTCCTGTATCCTTAAAATGATTATAGATAGTATCAACTGCAGCTGGTGCCATTGCTGCTCCCATATTATTTGAATCTTTTTCACCGTAGTCTTTAACAACACCAGTAGTAACATATGTAACCTTTGGAAAATCTCCATAATTTGAAAGTACCATAGCACCTGATCCAGTAACAGTCCATTGTGCTGTTGGATTTCTTTGTGATCCATATTCTAATGGAAATCTAAATTGTCTTTCTGCTGAACTAAAATGTGATGATGTAGATGCTACTACATATCTTGCAAAACCACCATCTACAAATAAAGATGCCATACTTAATGATTCTGCCATAGTTGAACATGCACCATATAAACCAAAGAAAGGTATATTTAATTCTCTTGCTGCATATCCTGACGAAACTATTTGATTTAAAAGATCCCCTGCAAAAAGATAATCTATATCTTCTTCTTTTAAATTTGCTCCTGAAATAGCTCCTTTTATAGCTGTATACATCATTTTTGATTCTGCTTTTTCGAAACTATCTTTTCCTAAAGTATCGTCATTAATAATCTCATGAAAATACTCTTTTAATGGACCGTCACCTTCTTTAGGTCCTACTATTGAGAATGTTGAAATTATCTTCGGAGGATTTTGTAGTTTTATAGTTTGTTTTCCTATTTTTTTTGCTGCTGAAGTCATAATTACCTCCTATATCATTCCAAATAATTTTAATACATAATATACTAAACCTACTAGGACTGAAGTACCTATTCCATATACAAGAACTGGGCCTGCTATAGTAAACATTTTTGCTGCTACTCCAAATACAAATCCTTCTTTTTTGAATTCTATTGCTGGAGCAACCATTGCATTAGCAAAACCAGTAATAGGAACTACAGTTCCAGCACCTCCAAAAGTGGCTATCTTATCATATACACCTAATCCTGTTAACAATGCTCCTAGAAAAACCATTATTACAGGAAGCCACTTTTTAGCCTCTTCTTCTGGGATTCCATATTTAATTAGCATATTCAAAATAAATTGGCCAATTGTACATATAATTCCACCTACTATGAATGCTAATATGATATTTTTAAAATATTTTGGCTTAGGTTTTGCTTGCTTACTAAGATCTTGAAATTCATTTAATATCTTTTCTTCTTTCTTAGAAATGTCAGCCATAATAATCTCTCCTTCCTAACATATATGTATTATTCCTCTAAACTCAAAAAAAATGCCTAAAAAAGCTAATTCTCTAGTATATTTATCTATTAAATTTTTTTATTATTAATAAATAAAAAAACACCATATACACTTTAATGTGTTTTAGGTGTTTTACTTACTTCTTTTATTTATTCTATTTTTCATTTTCTTTAGTTTACACATCCTCTAATTTGCTTTTCATTTGCATTAGTACTTTCTTTTCTATTCTCGATACTTGAACTTGACTTATACCTAATAATTTTGCAACTTGAACTTGCGTTTTATCTTTAAAATATCTTAGCATAATTATTTGCCTTGATTTATCATCTAGACCTCTTAATGCCTCTTTTAACGCAATCTTATTTATCATACCACTATCTTCTTCACCATTTTCACTTAATTTATCTATTAATAAAACTGGTGACCCATCATCTTGATGTATTGTATCATAAAGATATGATAATCCACTTGCTGATTCCATAGCAAAGACTATATCTTCTTTATCAATACCTGCATACTCTGATAATTCATCAACAGATGGTTCTCTTCCTAGCTTTTTAGTAAGAATTTCTCTATCAAAATGTATCTTTCTTGCTAAACTCTTTACATTCCTACTTACTTTTATCATTCCATCATCTCTTATGAATCTCTTAATCTCACCGATTATCATAGGAACAGCGTAAGTAGAAAACTTTACATTATATTTATTATCGAAGTTTTTAATAGCTTTAACTAAACCTATAGATCCAATTTGAAAAATATCCTCATAGTCATAGCCCCTATTTAGAAACTTCTTACTAATTGATGATACTAGTGGCAAATTCATCTCTATTAATATATTCATTGCATCTTTATCACCATCTTTAGCTAACAGTATTAATTGAGAATTATCATTGTAATTAAAGTCTTCTTTTCTTACATTACCATTTTTCATAATACTCCCCTAACATAATTAATTAAATTTTTTCTTCATGATAACTCTTGTACCTTTTCCAAATTCACTTTCTACATTTAAACTATCCATAAATGTTTCCATAACAGTAAAGCCCATTCCTGATCTTTCTAGGTCTGGTCTTGATGTATAAAGAGGCTCTCTTGCTTGTTCTACATCTTTTATTCCTCTACCATTATCTATTATAGTTATAGTTACTTCATTACTACTAATTGATGCTTCTATCCTAATTATTCCCTCTTTTTTATTTTCGTAACCATGAATTATAGAATTTGTTACAGCTTCTGAAACTGCAGTCTTAATATCAGCTAACTCATCTATAGTCGGGTCTAATTGAGAAACAAATGCAGCTACTGCTACTCTTGCAAACCCTTCATTTTCTGACCTACTTACAAATTCTATACATACTTTGTTATCTAACATAAAAACCCCTCCATTAAATGCATTTAATAGCTTCTTCTAAATTTTCGTAACTATTAATGATTTTATATAATCCTGATAGCTTAAATACCTTATCAACTCTGTTATTTACTTCAACAATACATACATTTCCATTACGTCCTTGAAGTTTCTTAGACCTTCCTATAACTACACCTATTCCTGAACTATCCATAAAAGTAACATCTTTAAAATTCATAACTAATGATTTAATATTATCTCTGTCTATTCTATCATCTATCTTAACTCTTACTTCTTCAGCACTATGATGATCTAATTCACCAA
>OLNJ01001484.1_pt1 | contig 12248 bp, 13 predicted proteins | sample 1672191 | NCBI WGS metagenome assembly OLNJ01 (sample SAMEA3136657, study PRJEB25190) | human gut metagenome | biome: human gut; feature: human-associated habitat; material: faeces | place: Austria | collected 2013 | reverse complement strand
TAGTTAAATATTTTTTAATTCTAAGTAGGAATATTGCAGCGATAGGAATATTATGGTAATATTTGATGGGGGATTTAAAGTTATATAAGATATCATTTAGATTATAATATATACTAAAATTTTATGAGGAAAGAAGGGGTTATAGTGAATAAAATTATACTTATGACAGATTCATGTTGTGACTTGCCTTATGATTTTACAGAGGATAATAATTTAGTAGTTATTCCACTAATGTTAACATTAGGAGATAGGACTATAGCTGATGACTTAGGAAAAACTTTAAAATATGAAGATTTTTATAAAGCTGTTAGAAGTGGAGAGATGCCAAAAACAGCACAAGCAAATGTTTATGAATTTGAACAAGAATTTGAAAAACATATTAAAAATGGAGATAAGATAATTTATATAGGTTTTTCATCTGCATTAAGTGGAACTTATAATAGCGCTAATGTTGCGATGGAATCTTTAAAAGAAAAATATAGTGATGCTGATATATCAGTAATAGATAGCAAGAGTGCATCTATGGGGTTAGGCCTTTTAGTATATTATGCAAACAAGATGATTAAAGAAGGAAAAAGTAAAGATGAAATAGTAAAATGGGTAGAAGAAAATAAACTTAAAGTTGTTCATTGGTTTACAGTAGAGGATTTAAATTATTTATATAGAGGTGGAAGAGTATCTAAAGCAACAGCAACAGTTGGGTCTTTATTGAGTATAAAACCTGTTATGCATGTAGATAATGAAGGAAGATTAACACCAGTAGAAAAAGCTAGAGGAAGAAAAAAATCATTAAGCGCATTAGCAAACAAGTTAATCGAAGAGATAGTAAATCCGGAAGAACAAATTGTTTTTATAAGTCATGGTGACTGTATAGAAGATGTAGAGTATGTAAAAGAAAAAATTTTAGAAAAAGTAAAGGTTAAGGAAATTGTTGTTAATCATGTGGGGCCAGTTATAGGGTCGCATTCAGGACCTGGAACTGTAGCAATTTTTTATTTTGCAAAAGGAAGAGAATAAGGAATTGGATAGATTTGTCTTTGACAAGTCTATTTTTTTATAGGAAAATTTTATATAAAAAAACATTAAGAATTTAATGTATAAAATAAGTGAATAATAAAAGGAGGGAGTGATAATATGGATATTTATTTTGATAATAGTGCTACTACAAAGCCTTATAAAGAGGTTATAAAGGCTGTAGCTGATGGGATGAGGGAGTATTTTGGTAATCCATCATCACTTCATAAGATAGGTATTAAGTGTGAAAAAAGATTAACTCAATGTAGGGAATATATTTCATCGACAATAAAGTGTGATAAAGATGAGATATATTTTACTTCAGGTGGAAGTGAAGGAAATAATTTTATTTTAAAAGGATTATTAAAGCCAGGGCATCATTTTATAACAACTTCTTTTGAACATGGTTCAATAATGAATACATGTAAAGAATTAGAAGACAAAGGTGTTAAAATTACATATTTAGATGTTGACCAATATGGAAACATATCTTTAGAGGATTTAGAAGAAGCAATAACTAAAGATACGGTATTAGTTTCAATAATGTATGTTAATAATGAGATGGGTGCTACCCAGAACATTGAGGAGATAGGAAAACTTATAAAAGAAAAATCAAATAGAGCAAGATTACATGTTGATGCTGTTCAAGCTTATGGAAAGTTTGATATTGATGTAAAAAAGATGAATATAGACTTTTTAACAGTTGCAGGACATAAAATTCATGGGCCAAAGGGAGTTGGATTTTGTTATATTAAAAAAGGTATAGTATTAAATCCATTAGTTTCTGGAGGTGAACAGGAAAAAGGGTTAAGAGCCGGAACCGTTGATTTACCAAGCATAATAGGATTAGAAAAGGCTGCTCAAATAACATTTGCTCATAAAGATGAGACTTATAAAAAGGTTTATGAGTTAAAAAAATATATGATAGAAAGACTTAAAGAAATAGAGGATATAAGAATAAATAGTCCTTTAGAAGGAAATTTCTCTCCATATATTCTAAATGTATCTTTTAGAGGTGTAAGATCAGAAGTATTATTACATTTGCTAGAAGATCAAAATATTTATGTAGCAACTGGTTCAGCTTGTAGTTCAAAAGTAAGTATGTCAAAAGGGAGCTATGTTATTAAGGCATTAGGACTTAATGCTAAAGAGATAGAAAGTGCTATAAGATTTTCATTTAGTTATGAAAATACAAAAGAAGAAGTGGATAAAACTATTGAAGTTTTAAAAGGATCACTTATGTTTTTAAGGAGAGTTAGAAGATGAATAAATTAATATTAGTTAAGTATGCACCAGAGATATTTTTAAAAGGTCTAAATAGAGGTAAATTTGAAAGACAACTAATGAATAATATCAAAAAGAGATTAGATGATATTGAGTATGAAATAGTTGTGGATCAAGGAAGATACTTTATAAAGGCTCAAGATGTTGAAGCTGCGGTAGAAAGAGTTAGAAAAGTATTTGGGGTTGTCGAAGTTTGCTTAGTAACTGAAGTTAAAAGAGATTTAACTGTTATAAAAGAAGAAGTTTTTAAAATGGTTAACGAAATAAAACCAAGAACATTTAAGATTGAGACTAATAGAGCAAACAAGAAATTTCCATTAAACTCTATAGAAACATCAAGAGATGTTGGAGGATATGTATTACATCACTACGGAGAAGGATTAGAAGTTGATGTTAAAAATCCAGAATGTCTAGTAAATATTGAAATAAGAGAAAAAGGAGCATATATATTTACAAGCAAAGATAAGATAAAAGCTGTTGGTGGATTACCATATGGAATAAATGGTAGTACTATGCTTATGCTTTCAGGTGGAATAGACTCACCGGTAGCAGGGTATTTAATGGCAAGAAGAGGTGTAGCATTAAACTGTGTTTACTATCATAGCCATCCATATACATCTGAAAGAGCAAAAGATAAAGTTAAAGAACTAGCTAGAATTTTATCTGAATATGCAGAAAAGGTTAAATTATATATAGTTCCGTTTACTGAAATTCAAATGGCTATAATAAATGGTTGTAGAGAAGATGAGTTAACTATAATAATGAGAAGATTTATGATGAGAGTAGCATGTGAATTGGCTGAAAGAAATGGAATTCAATCAGTATCATCAGGTGAAAGTATAGGGCAAGTAGCTTCTCAAACTATGGAAGGATTAATAGTAAGCACAGATTGTGCTGATAGACCAGTATTCCGTCCATTAGTTACAATGGATAAAACTGAAATTATGGATATAGCTAGAGAAATAGGTACATATGAAACTTCAATTTTACCTTATGAAGATTGTTGTACAATATTTGTACCAAAGCATCCAAAAACAAAACCAAGATTAGAAGATATGAGAAGAGCAGAATCAGTATTAGATATAGAAGCTTTAGTTAATAAGGCTATAGAAGAAACAGAAATTGTTACTTATTAGAAGGAAAGTGCGAAGCACTTTGGGCAAAAGTTTGACTTCGTTAAAGTTCAAGAGGTCACTTTGTGACTACCAAGAGATTTACAATATCAAATAGTAATGACTTAGAATTTAAAAAGCCTTTGGACATTTACGAAGTAAATATATTGGACTGCCGTAGGCAATCTTGGACTCGACGAAGTCGACTTTTGGACTACGCATTTAATGCACAATTAAAAAAAGGAACTGCAGTTGCAGTTCCTTTTTTACTATCTTGTTCTCATTTTCGTAGCTTGTTGTCTAGCCTTCTTTATTTGAGCGTGATCAAATGGATGTAGGTCTTTTTTAGTAGTTAAGTTAGCTATATTAGAAATAAGTACTGTATCAGCTTCAGCTTTACCTTTTTCCCCTTTGATTCCCATAATAATTACTTTGTGACCTTGATTAACATCGATAAAAGTTGGCTTTTTAAACCATTTATTCATTTTATATTGACATTTAACTACTTGTTTTCCTGCTTCAGGTTTAACAACTAGATATACTCTTATTTTATTGAAAATTCCTAGAATACTCTTAGTTTCAGTTTTCACTGATAAAATAGTACCAGAAACGCTAGTCATTCTATCCCCATATTTTTGCATGTATGCATCTGAATAATATTTACCTAATTTATCTTTGAAACCCATTTCAAAAACTCCTTTTATTAAAAAATTCTACTACCAGTAACTACATTATAACATAGGAAACATAATTATAAAATAATAAATGTTTATATTTGTATACACATTTATTATTTTAATTTGATAATGAACGTTTATATTCTATTATTCCGTTATATAATGCTTCGGCACAAGCTAATTGACCAGGTTTAGATTTAAGATAATATTCATCTTGAAAATTACTAATAAAGCCTAATTCCACTAAAGCGGAAGTCGCAGTAGTTTTTTCAAGAACAGCTAATGCATCATCTTTATCTTCATAGAATTTTAAACCACGATCAGTTGTATAGTTTAAATTAACTAATTTGTTTTGGAGATAAGAAGCAAAAGTTTCATTAGTTTTGAAGGAGGGATTATACCATGTTTCTACTCCTTTTGCATTTGTATCATTATAATTGCTATTACAATGAAGTGATATAAATAAATCAGCATTTGCTAAGTTTGAAATTTTAATTCTCTCTTTTAAGCTATCATTAGCACTTTCTAACCAAGGTAGAGAATCTGATGTTCTAGTATAAATGACCTTTATATCTTCTTCAACACTTAACAAATCTCCTAATTTTAACGCAATATTTAATACTATGTCTTTTTCTTGACATCCAGAGATACCTAATGTACCAGCATCCCAGTCACCGTGACCAGCATCTATACATATAACAAAATTTCTATTATCAGTGTTATCAACTTTTTGAATAGTAGTAATAAAATTACTTTCACTTTTAATAGAGAGAATCAGTGGAATCAAAATAAAAGAGAGTAAAATGGTGCTAGTAATTATTTGACGTCTTTTCTTACGTTTTTGAAGCATTTTTCTTCTGTAACCTAAATTAAAGTTTGATGGTTCCATAAGCACCTCTTATTTACAGTAGATATATAAATAGTATAACAATGTAAATAAATTATGTAAATATATGGAAAAATTAAGAGTAATGCAGATATGTTCATAAAAAGTAAAAAAAAAATTTTTTTTACTGGAACAATTTATAGGTATTTGTAGTCTAATGAGTGAAAATAAGAATAACATAAGAAGAAATGCAAAATATATAAATAAAAAAGTGCGTTTTTTGAAAATTGTTGTATTATTAAATTTTTAATATTTATTAACTAGAGAGGTGCTCAAAATGAAAAAGATATTAGTAAGTTTATTAGTAGCAGCTATGGTAGGTGCTACATTAACAGGATGTGGATCAAAGGCTGAAGGTAATGGAACTCAAGTAGAACAAGGATCATCAGTATCGGCTGCAGACATAGTAGAACAATTAAAAGAATATATGCCAATGCCTATGGAACCAACAGAAGAGGAAGCTAAAGATATTTATCATTTAAATTTAGATGATGTAGAGAGTTATGGAATAGCTTTAACTGGAAGAAGTCCAGGAGTTGGATTTGCTATGGTTGTTAAAGCTAAAGATGGTAAAGTAGATGCTGTTAAAGCTTCAGTAGATAAAGTTTTAGAAGATAGAATAGGAGAAGCTTTTTATCCAGATGAAAAAGATGTTGCTGAAAAAGCAAAAGTTGAAGTTGATGGAAACTTTGTTTCATTATTAATATTTTATGATGATGTAGCAGCTGAAGCAACTCAAGTTTATAAAGATGCAATTAAGTAATTAATTAAAAAACTAAAGGGGCTGATAATCAGCTCCTTATTTTTATTAATAGATTGTAAATGGAGAAAGTACAATGGTTTTTAGTAGTATTTTATTTATTTTTAGATTTTTACCTTTAGCTTTAGGAATATATTATTTAACACCTAAAAAATATAAGAATTTTATCTTGCTTATATTAAGTTTAATTTTTTATTCCTGGGGAGAAGCAAAATATTTCGTAATAATGATTTCATCAATAATAGTAGATTATTTTGTGAGTAGAGGAATTGAAAAATATCAAGAAAAGAAAAGTATTAAAATAGGACTCTTATGTATTTCTATATGCTTTAATTTAGGAATGTTATTTTTCTTTAAATACTTTAACTTTTTTATTGATAATATAAATTCAATCTTAGGATTAACTTTAAATCATGTAAAGATTACGTTACCTTTAGGAATTAGTTTTTATACATTTCAAACTATGTCTTATACTATAGATGTTTTCAGAGGAAAGGTTAGTGCAGAGAAAAATATAATTTCTTTTGGGGCATTTGTATGTCTGTTCCCACAACTTATAGCAGGGCCTATAGTAAAATATACAGATATCAACAAAGAACTAAAAGAAAGAAAGATGAATGCAAATCAAATAGAGGATGGCATAGAGTTATTTATATTAGGCTTAGGGAGAAAAGTATTAATAGCTAATAATATAGGAATGCTTTGGACTGAAGTTGAAGGATTAGGATTTTCTAATATATCATCTATTTTAGCTTGGCTTGGGGTTATAGCTTTTGCTTTTCAAATATATTTTGATTTTAGTGGATACTCTCTAATGGCAATTGGATTAGGGAAAATGTTAGGATTTAATTTTCCTCAGAATTTTAACAATCCATATATATCAAGAAGTATAACTGAGTTTTGGAGAAGATGGCATATAACTTTAGGATCTTGGTTTAGGGAATATGTTTATATACCTTTAGGGGGAAATAGAGTTAATAAAGGTAGGCTTGTATTTAATTTATTTATAGTATGGTTTTTAACTGGATTTTGGCATGGGGCAAGTTATAATTTTATAATGTGGGGAATCTATTTCTTTATTCTTATAGGAATTGAAAAGCTAGGTTTATTAAAATTTTTAGAAAATCACAAAATATTTTCTCATATATATTCAATATTCTTTATATTGATAGGTTGGGCGTTATTTGCAGTAACAGATTTAAGTCAGCTTAAGATTTTATTTGAAAGATTATTCAATATGAATGGGGGAATAGATTGGATTTATTATATAAGAAATTATGGAGTTACATTAATTGTAGCAACTTTATTTTCAACACCTATAATTGAAATAACTTACAGAAGAGTTGTTAAAAGTAAGTTGATAAATACATTAATTTTAATGGGGATTTTTATAATATCCATTGCTTACTTAGTAGATGCTACTTATAATCCCTTCTTATATTTTAGATTTTAGGTGGTGATATGATGAAAAGAAATTATTTATTATATAGTTTTTTTATAGTTTTAGCTTTATTGAGCATATTAGATATAATTAAGCCTGATAAGACTTTTTCTGATTTAGAAAATAGAAATTTAAAACAAAAAGTGAAATTTACTGTGGAGGGATTTTGGGATAATAGTTTTCAACAAAACTATGAAAGCTATATTAATGATCAATTCATATTTAGAGATGGATGGATTGATATAAAATCAAGAAGTGAATTTTGTTTAGGTAAAATTGAAAATAACGGAATTATATATGGTGATAATGAATATTTATTTGAAAAATACTCTAACTTTGAGAAGAGTAGATTTTTAAATAATATAGAGGCCATAAATATTTTTAAAAACAATATTTCATCAAATATATCGCTTATGATAGTACCTAATTCTTATGAAATATATAAAGAGTTGGTACCTAAAGCAGCACCGTTAGTTCCTCAAGAAGAGAATATAGATTACATATATGATAATGTATTAGAAACAAATAATATTAAATTATTTGATGTTATGACAGAAAATAAAGATAAGTATATTTACTATAGAACGGATCACCATTGGACTGCCTATGGAGCATATTTAGCTTATAAAGAGTTTATTGAAAGTATAGGGGAAAAACCTATAGAATTAAATCAAGAAGACTTTGTAGAAGTAGATGATTTTTATGGAACGTATTTTTCTAAAGCTAAGCCTTTTAATGTAAAGCCAGATATTTTTAGCTATTTAGATTTAAGTGGAGTAACCATGAATATTTCAGGGGAAGAGTTTGATTCTATTTATGATTATTCTCAGTTAGAGTTAAGAGATAAATATGCTTTATTTTTAAGAGGAAACAATCCTTTAACTATTATAAAAAATACTAATTTACAAAATGGTAAAAAGATAGTTGTCATTAAAGACTCATACGCTAATTCTTTAGTACCTTACCTAACTCAAAATTATGAAGAGATACATGTTATTGATTTAAGAACTTTTAAAGAACAAGTAGGACAATATGTAGATGAAAATGATATAAAAGATGTGTTAATATTATATAATTTTATTAATTTTACTAGAGATGTAAATATAATTAGGTTAAAATATTAGAGGTATCAAAAGATACCTCTTTTTGTTATTATAATATGTTTTCTTGAAATATGAACAAAGATAAGTATATATATATAAACTAATATTGTATAAAATTTTTAAGTATAAGTGGAAAAGTTATTATGTATAAACGAGGAGATTTTCATATTCATTCTACTGCCTCAGATGGAGCGTTAAAACCAGAAGAGATAGTATTGTTTGCAAAAAAGAGAAATTTAGATATTATATCATTAACAGATCATAATACAGTTGCTGGAGTCGAGGCAGCAGTAAAATGTGGTAAAACACATGGTATTAAAGTGATACCAGCATTAGAACTATCGACTAGATATAAGGGAATTAGAATTCATATCTTAGGATATTTCAATTGTGATATTTATCAAAATGAATTATTTATAGATACAATAAATAATATTAAAAAAGGAAATATATCATATATAAAAAATCGTTTCAAAGATATACTTACATTAAATAGAGGTAGTAAAAAAATATCTATTGAAGATGGAATAAAGATACTTAAGTATTTTAATGCAGTTGTAGTATTAGCTCATCCGGTTTTATTACCAAGAAATATTTTTAGTGAAGTAGTCGTTATGGATTTTGATGGGCTTGAATCAAAGTATTTTGCAAATACGGAAGAGGATACTGAGTACTTTATTGAAATAGCTAATAAAAGAAATATGATATATACAGCTGGATCTGATTATCACAATGGATATGATTATTATAGAGCACATGGGTGTATTGGTGATGTATTTTTAGAAGAAGAAGAAATCAAAAGATTTTTAGAGAGGTTATATAGCAAATGAGAAGAAAGTAGGGATATAGTGAAATATATTTACAATTTAGCATTTAAAATGGCTTTAAGTGCAACTATAGCTTTGGTTATAGGAGAAGCACTTGGATTTAAATATTCCACTGTAGCTGCAGTTATAGCTATTTTAGGAATTCAAGATACAAGAAGAAAAGCTTTAATAGTGGGGAGAAATAGAGCTATTGCCTGCATAATTGGACAAATACTATCTTTAATTATTTATGGAATATTAGGCAATGGAGCTATAAGTTTTGGAATATTTTTATTAATATTGATACCGATAACTTCTAGATTTAACATACAAGAAGGTATGATAGCATCGGTTGTATTATCTACTCATTTATTAGTAGCAGATAAAATAGACTTAAATCTAATAATAAATGAATTTGGAATTATGATAATAGGTATAGGGGTATCATCAATAGCCAATCTGTTCATGCCTGCATTAGAGGATGAATTTAGAAAAGATAAGATATGGATAGAAGAAAAATATAAAGTTATATTATTAAAAATGTCTAAGTCCTTATTAACTCAAACCGTAGATATAGATGAGCAAAAAATAATGGATGATATAGAGAAAAATTTAATTAGTAGCAATATTACTGCATATAAAATTGTAAATAATAATTTCTTTAAAAGTTCATCATACTATACTGATTATATTGCTATGAGAAGGAATCAATTTGATACTATCAAAAAGATGAGAAAAAATTTTGAGAGATTTAGTATGCCAGTTGATCAAATGAAAAACATGTCTATATTTTTAAAAAGAGTTGCAGAAGATATTAGAGAAAATAATGACTGCAAAGAGTTATTATATGGATTAGAAAAGCTAAAGCTACAGTATAAAGAGATGGAACTTCCAAAAACAAGAGAAGAGTTTGAAAATAGAGCGCAATTATTAAATTTATTAAATGATATGGAAGATTTCTTAAATATAAAAAGAAACTTTGTTTTAAATAATAAAACAGAAAAGTAAGCTCTAAAATAATAAAAATGAAAAATATTATAGTGATAAGTTAAGAGTAACAAGTGGCAAGTTAATGAATAAATTCAGCTTAGGCTTAGTTTACAAAAGTTGAATTTAAAAGAAACTGCAAGTAGTTTCAACATTAACTTGTCACTTGTAATTTGTTACTTATCATTAAGAAAATGCTTTGCACTTCTTTACCATTGTCCAGGATACGCAATTAAATAAACTGACACATCTCTTCTTCCCCAATTCATACAATCATCATGAGAATTAAGATATAAGTCTATAATATTTCCTTGTATTGCACCACCCGTATCTTCAGCAACGGCGTAGCCATACCCATCTATATATAACAGTGATCCCAGTGGAATCACAGAAGGATCAACAGCTATGGTACTATATCCCCCTTCATTTCTTGTAGGTACTGTACCAGTAGCAGTTATACCATCTCCTGTATAGGCTGTACTTTCCATTATAAAATTACTTATATATCCAGAGTGATTATTTTCATCAGTAGTGTCACTACTATCAATATTTTTAACCGTAACATCAGTGTTAGAAACTTCCTCAACAACATCATTTGATGTTGGATTTTTTAAGATTTTATTTAACTTCTCGACATTATCTACATTTTCTTTAAATTCATTATATTTAAATTCGTGATTATTTATATCAACTGTTGTAGATAATGCATTTGCAAATGTCGGAAAAGAAGTTAGTGCTGATAGGGTAATAACGGTTAATGATACAAAAAGTTTTTTAAACAAAATTACACCTCCAAAAACTAGCTTGTGTCCATTGCGTATTTAGTATAAACATAGGCCTTAAAGCTTGTCAAATAGCCATGGATAAATATTGAAATGAATAATATTCCAAAAGTGATATTGGTTATATTATCCAATAGTTGCTTATGTAAGATGATTAAAAGGATTAAGAAGGATAAAACTTAAATATGTCAAGAAAAAAATAAGAGAAATATAATCCTGTATTTCCTGAAATTTTATCAATTGGTATGTTGAAAAATGCATAAAAATATACGAGCTTGTACAGATGTAGCACAAAAAAAATTGTTCAGCATATTTTATATTATAAATGAATGTCCAAAAGATAAAAAAATAGGTGTTTGTTAGGAGGAAAAGATGAATAAAGAACGTAGATATTATTACTATGAAGATGAAGATGATAATTCAGTAGAGGAGTATTCTAGTAATAGATGTGAAGAGAACGAATGTAATTCTAATAAATGTGATGAGTATGAAAAATGCTGTATTTGTAGAGGACCAAGAGGACCAAGAGGACCACAAGGGCCATGCGGACCAAGAGGACCACAAGGACCATGCGGACCAAGAGGACCACAAGGACCATGCGGACCAAGGGGACCAAAGGGAGAACCAGGACCATGTGGACCATGCGGACCATGCGGACAATGTGGACACTGCGGACCATGCGGACCAAAAGGACCAAAGGGAGATACAGGAGCAACAGGACCACAAGGACCATGCGGACCAAGAGGACCAAGAGGATTACAAGGACCACAAGGTGATATAGGACCAAGAGGACCACAAGGTATACAAGGACCTCAAGGTGAAGTGGGAGCACAAGGACCAACAGGAGCACAAGGACCAGTAGGAGCAACAGGACCACAAGGGCCAGCAGGAACAATTGGAGATTTTGGTATAGTTTATAGAACTGTAGATGATCCTAATATAGCTTTAGCTACTGGAGAGCATGTACCATTTACTACTGATGAAATAGTAGGAGATAATATAGTTCATCAAACTAATAGTAGAGATATATTATTAAAAGGTAATGCATCATATTTAGTTAAATATTCAGTATCTTTTACAGCAGAAAATAGATGTAGTTCTGAGGAAGGAAGAGATGTAGAATTTACTTTAACTTATGGAAACGGAGATAAAGTTGCAGCATCACAATTTGCGGCTTCAGTTTCAGAAGATATAAATTTAAATAATATAGCTAGTCATACTATAGTAAATTTATGTGAAGATAGAATTATAAGATTAACCAATTTAACAGAAGGAAGGTTGCCAATAAGAATTTATGCAGCAACTATTTCTATTGTTAGATTAAAATAAGACTACTAAAAGGGGGCTGTATCAAAAAAAATTTGATATTTGCCGATAAAGAAAAGGAAGTTCGAAT
>OLNJ01001482.1_pt1 | contig 12263 bp, 13 predicted proteins | sample 1672191 | NCBI WGS metagenome assembly OLNJ01 (sample SAMEA3136657, study PRJEB25190) | human gut metagenome | biome: human gut; feature: human-associated habitat; material: faeces | place: Austria | collected 2013 | reverse complement strand
TTAGTTAATAATTATAAATGTAGTATAAAAATTTTACAGACAAAGTAATTAGAATATAATATAAATTATGAAATAAAGATTTTATTAAAGGAGAAAATTTAATGGCTTTATATGCGATATCAGATTTGCATTTGGCTTTTAATGTTGATAAGCCTATGGACATCTTTGGTGAAAGATGGTTAAATCATGATGAAAAGATAAAGAAGAATTGGGAAAGTAAAATTAACGAAGAAGATACTGTTCTTATAGCAGGAGATATTTCTTGGTCGATGAGAGCTGAAGATAGTAAGTATGATTTAGATTGGATAGATAGTTTACCAGGAAAGAAGATTATTTCCAAAGGGAATCATGATTATTGGTGGCAAAGTATTAGTAAACTAAATAAGATGTACGAAAATACTAAGTTTATACAAAATAACTTTTATACTTATGAGGATTATGCAGTATGTGGAACTAGAGGATGGACTTCGCCAGATAGTGATAAATTTACTCAGCATGATAGGAAAATATATGATAGAGAACTTATAAGATTAAGATTATCATTAGATATGGCAAAGAATGCTGGATATTCTAAGTTTATAGTTATGGTTCATTATCCACCAACAAACGAAAATTATGATGAAACAGAATTTACTAAAGTTTTTAAAGAGTATGGAGTGGAGAAGGTTATATATGGACACCTTCATGGGCCAGCAAATTTAAAAATTAAAAATGATACAGTAGATGGAGTAGAATATGTGAATACGTCTTGTGATTTTATAAATTTCGATCCAGTAAGATTGCTTTAAAATAAATTTTTATGAATGTGTAACAAAAGATAGTATAATTACATAAACATATTATTTTGGTATAATGGAACAGTGAGTAAAATTAAGGGTGGTTTACGAATGGCTATACAAAGTTGGAAAACTTTTTTATTGCCTTATGAGCAGGCAGTTGAAGAGTTAAAAGTAAAGTTAAAAAGTTTAAGAAAAGAATATAGAAAAAGAAATGAATATTCACCTATTGAATTTGTTACAGGAAGAGTAAAAGAAGTATCTAGTTTATTAGAAAAAGCTAATAAGTTTGGAATACCTTTAGATAGAGTTGCTCAAGAGATGGAAGATATAGCTGGAATAAGAATAATGTGCCAGTTTGTTGATGATATTGATAAGGTTGTAGAGCTTTTAAGAGCTAGAAAAGATATGCAAATACTTTATGAAAAAGATTATGTAAGAAATGTAAAAGCAAGTGGATATAGAAGTTATCATGTAATAATAAAGTATTTAGTTAATATGGCTGATGGACCTAAAGAAATATTAGCTGAATTTCAGATAAGAACTTTAGCTATGAACTTTTGGGCTACGACTGAACATTCTCTAAATTATAAATATAAACAACACATTCCAGATGAGATTAAGGTAAAATTAAAAAGAGCAGCAGATGCAGCTTTTGACCTTGATGAACAGATGCTGGAAATAAAAGATGAAATAAAAGATGCTCAAAAGTTATTTGAGGTTAAATCAGATATTATTTCTAACATTATGAATAATATTTTAATTTTAATGTCATCTGGGAAAGTAGCTGAAGCAAGTAGATATCAGGTAGCTTTAAATAGACTTATTGAAGAGGGAGAAGTTTATGAATTCTCAAATCTTTTAGCAATGATAAAGAAGGATATTGAAAAGTATAAAGACAACTAATGAAAGGTGAGATTATGAGCTGTATATTTAAGATAAAAGAGGGATTTAATAGCTTTACTAATACTGAAAAAAAGTTAGCTAATTATATTCTTAAAAATAAGGAAGAGGTTGTGAACTTATCTGCACAAGAACTATCAGACAAGGCGGATATATCACCAGCAGCAGTGGTAAGATTTTCGAAAACTTTAGGATATAAGGGTTTTACTGCATTAAAGGTTGATTTAGCTAAAGATAGAGATGAAAGAGAAAATGATACTAGTGTTATAATAAGTGAAGATGATTCAATTAATGACATAATAAGAAAAGTTAAGGTATCTAATACATCTAGTATAGATGAAACTATAGGGCTTTTAAATGTTGATACTATTAATAATATAGTAGAAGCAATGGTTAATGCAAAAAGAATATATTTATTTGGAATAGGCGCTTCGGGAATAGTTGCAATGGACTTGCAACAAAAGTTACTTAGAATAAATAAGAACTCATTATACCAAATGGATCCTCATACTCAAATATCATCATCTGTTCATATAACTAATGAGGATGTTGCTATAGGGATAAGTTATAGTGGAGAGACTAAGGAAGTAAATACTCCATTAAAGATAGCAAGAGAAAATGGTGCAAAGACTATAGCAATTACAAGATATAACAAAAACTCATTATCAAAGATTGCAGATTACACCGTATACCTACCTAATGATGAGAAGGAATTAAGAGTTGGAGCTATAACTTCAAGAATAGATGCGTTAACTATAGTTGATATATTATACCTTGGAGTAGCTAAAAATGATTTTGAAAGAACTAAGAGTGATATAAAGAAAACAAGAGATATTATAAATAGTATAAAATAATATTTCTTTTATAAAAATACAATTAGATTAAAAAGGTTAGATATATAAGTATATTTAACCTTTTTTATATATAATAAATTATTTAGAGATAATAAGTTATTAGCATTAGTAATATATTTTACTATACTAACAGTTAAAAAAATACATATATGTAAAATAAAATGAGTTTACAGAAATATTATTTCTATTTATTATTAAAAGTATTGAAATTTTATTTATAAGGTTATATAATAAGGTCATAATAAAAGCGGGGGTGTCGGTAATGGAGATAAATTTACAAAAGCTTGATACTGAGCAAGTAAATGAAAATACTAAGAATATAGATAATTTATCAACGATAGATATGATAACTACTATAAATAATGAAGATAAAAAAGTTGCTCTAGAAGTAGAAAAGGTTATACCTTGCATCGCAAAAGCTGTTGATGAAACTTATAACAGAATAAAATCAGGCGGAAGATTAATTTATATAGGTGCTGGGACTTCAGGAAGACTTGGAGTTTTAGATGCTTCGGAATGTCCTCCAACTTATGGAGTAGATTTTGAATTAGTTCAAGGGATTATGGCTGGTGGAAGAGATGCAATGTTCAAAGCCAAAGAAGGAGCTGAAGACTCTAAGGAATTAGCAGTTGAGGATTTAAAAGCTATAAACTTAACTAAAAATGATATGGTTATTGGACTAGCCGCTTCAGGAAGAACACCTTATGTTATTGGTGGACTTGAATATGCAAAGGAAATAGGTGCCGGAACAGGATCTGTTTCTTGTGTACAAAATTCAGAAGTTTCAAATGTTGCTGAATTTGCAATTGAGGTAGTAGTAGGAGCAGAAGTTGTAACTGGTTCAACAAGAATGAAATCAGGAACAGCTCAAAAGATGGTATTAAATATGATTTCTACAGGGGTTATGATTAAACTTGGTAAGGTTTATGGGAATCTTATGATAGATGTTAGACCAACAAATGAAAAACTTGTTGAAAGAGCTAAGGGAATAATAATGAAATGTACAGGTGTTACAAGAGATGTAGCTGAAGAGTATATGAGCTTATCAGGAAATGATGTACGTCTTTCAATATTTATGATATTATCAAAGCTGAATAAAGAAGAAAGCATTAATATTCTTGATGAAAATGATAACAATATTAGAAAGGCTTTAGAAAGTCTTAAATAACTTAGGAGGAAATAAAAATGACAGAACAAATGGAATTAATAATTTTTGAAATAATAAGCACAGGTGGAACTGCTAAGGGATTAGCTTATGAAGCTTTAAAAGCAGCTGAGAATGGAGATTTTGAAGAAGCTGATAGATTATTAAAGGAAGCAGATGAATGTTTAAATCAAGCTCATAAAGTTCAAACAGATATAATCCAAGCAGAAGCTAGAGGAGAACATACAGAAGTTTCAGTTCTTTTCGTTCATGCTCAAGACCACTTAATGACAGCTATAGAAGCTAGAAATTTAATTGAACAAATGATTAGAATGTACAAATTTATAAATGATAAATTAGCTAATTTATAAGATATATTTTGAATGAATTAAAAAGGATTGTTTAATGCAATCCTTTTTATATATAGAAAACAAAGTGTTAATTAGTGGAAAATTAGGTTTTCTAATAAACTTATAGGAGGGGAATTATGTTTGCAGTAGGATTAATGTCTGGAACGTCTTTAGATGGAATAGATGTAGCATTAGTAGAAATCGATGGACAAGGAAAAAATACTAAAGTTAACTTGATAGAATTTATGACTTTATCTTTACCTTTAGATGTAAAGGAAGAAATTAAAGCAGCTTGCTCAGAAGAAAAGTCATCAGTAGATTTAATATGTAGCTTAAATTTTAAATTAGGCTATTTATTTGCTAATGCAACAAAAAAAGTATGTGAAAAAGTAGGTATGGATATAGAAAAACTTGATTTTATAGCATCACATGGACAAACTATATATCATTTACCTAAAAATAAAGGTAACCTAGTATCTTCTACATTACAAATTGGAGAACCAGCAGTAATTGCTTATGAAACAGGTATTAGAGTTATTTCTAATTTCAGAGTGATGGATATGGCATCGGGAGGAGAAGGCGCTCCACTAGTACCATATAGTGAATATGTTATTTATGGAAGTAATGAGGAAAATGTAGCTTTACAAAACATTGGGGGAATAGGAAATGTTACAGTTATCCCTAAAGGAGGCGATATAGATAGAATATTTGCCTTTGATACTGGTCCTGGAAATATGATAATAGATGAAGTTTGTTCAAGATTATTCAATTTAGCTTATGATGCAGATGGTAAAATTGCAGCTACTGGTAAGATTCAAACAGATATGCTTGAGGATTTAATGTCTCATCCGTATATTTCTTCTATTCCTCCAAAAACTACTGGTAGGGAGGATTTTGGTCAGCAATTTGTAGATAAAGTATTAAAAAAGTATTCTAAAAGAAATTCGGAAGACATATTATCGACAGTGACAATGTTTACAGCGAAATCTATTGCTGAAAATTATAAAAAATTTATATTAGATAAAATTAAATTAAATAAAGTTGTTATTGGCGGTGGTGGTGCCCATAATAAAACTTTATTAGCATATTTAAGAGAAGAACTACCTAATATAACGATAGTAACTCAAGATGATATAGGATTTTCATCTGATGCAAAAGAAGCTGTAGCTTTTGTTATATTAGGAAATGAGACGTTACATTCAAGTTTTTCTAATGTACCAAGTGCTACTGGAGCTAAAGAAAAAGTTATTCTTGGGAATATAACACCAAGTCCAATTAGGAGAGATAAAAATGAGTAAAAAGAAAGTAACAAATGAAAAAGTAACTAATGCAGGATTTAAGATGCCAGTGGGAGACATGAGAAAGACTAAAACTGATTATGATATACCTACTTTTTGTTTTAAAAGTGCGATATTAATAGTAATTGCAGCTGTAGTATCAACGATTTTAATACCATTCCTTTTACAATATGTTGGTATTAATTTCGAAATGGCCGCTATAGTAGCTAATACTATTATTACAAGTTTCTCAGTGGCATATTCAAGATACTTCATTGAAAGTAAAAAGGGATTTTGCAAAAGGTTCTGGTATACGTATTTAATATTTGCTGTATCATTTTTTATAATAGGGTTCCTATGGCTAACTATGAGTGTATATATATAACTTAAAAAAGTTTAGAAATAATATTTCAAAAAAATAATAAAAATTCCAAAAAAATATTGCAAACAATTTCAGAAGATGATAAAATAAATTTGTAGAACAAAGAAAACAATTTCACAAAAACAAATTTATAAAAAATATATATAAATAAGGGGGAAACAAAAGATGTTAGAAAAGTTAAGCACATTTTTAGATGAAAAGCTTTCTACACCAATGGCTAAATTAGCCGAACAACGTCACTTAAGAGCTGTAAGAGACGGTATAATTTCAACTTTACCACTTATAATAGTGGGAAGTTTATTCTTAATAATAGCTTTATTCCCATTCCCAGAAGGAACTGCTATTAAAACTTGGTTAAGTGCAAACTCAGGAACAATACTTTTACCATATAGAATGACAATGTACATAATGTCTTTATATGCAGCATGGGGAATAGGATATAGCTTATCTAGATCTTATAATCTTGATGGAGTTACTGGAGGTACTTTAGCAGCTACATCATTCTTATTAACATTAGTTCCACAAACTGTTGAAGGTATGGGATGGGCAATGCCTATGGCTAACCTTGGTGGTGGCGGAATGTTCGTTGCAATTTTATCTTCTATATTTGCAGTTGAAGTTTTAAGATTCACTAAAACAAAAAATATAGTAATAAAAATGCCAGATCAAGTTCCAGCCTCAGTATCAAGAAGTTTTGAAGCTTTAACACCAGCAGCAATTATAATAATATTCTTTGCGGTATTTACATACTTCTTAGGAATTGATTGGCATGGAATTATAGGTAAGTTAGTATCACCATTAGTAAGTGCTACAGATACATTACCATCAGCAATATTTATTTCAACATTAATTGGATTCTTCTGGTCATTCGGTATCCACGGAATGAGTATAGTAGGATCATTAGCAAGACCATTATGGTTAACATTATTAGATAACAATTCAGCTGCAGTTGCAGCAGGGCAAGCAGCACCACACATATTCCCAGAACAATTCTTCCAAGGATTTGTTATGATAGGTGGAGCAGGTGCAACATTAGGACTAGCAATACTTTTAGCATTAAGAGCTAAATCACAATATGGTAAGATGTTAGGTAAAACTACAGTAATACCAGCAATATTTAACATAAATGAGCCAATCATGTTTGGTGCGCCAATAGTATTAAATCCAATACTAATAATACCATTTATATTAGCTCCAATAATTAATATTATAATAGCTTGGGCAGCAACTAACTTTGGGCTAGTACCAGCAATGTACATAGCTGCACCATGGACATTACCTGCACCATTATTTGCATTCATGGCAACTGGTGGTAGCTGGCAAGCTGCAATATTAGGATTTGTTCTAATATTTGTATCAGTTTTAGTATACTATCCATTCTTCAAGATGTACGATAAGAAATTATTAGCTGAAGAACAAGGAGAAGAAAGTCAAGTAGCTTAAACGTTATAATTAAAAGGGGACGAGTGAGTCCTCTTTTTTATATATAAAATAATAAAAATTGAAAGAGTAAAGGGGTCTAAATTATGGTTACAACTAATTTTATATATTCAAGCGCATTAGAAATGGATTGGTGCTTTACAGCATATTATCCTAATCATTATGATAATGAAAAGGAGTATGATGTTGTAATATTACTACATGGAACTAATGGGAATAATAGAACATTAGTAGATAGAGTTCCCTTAGAAGAAATAATGAAAAAATATGAGGATAAGATAATAGTATTACCTAATGGGTTTAACTCATATTATTTAGATAAAGTGGAGAATGCGATAATAAATGATCTTATTCCTTTTTTAAGAGAAAATACTAATATTAGAAGCCTTAATTTAGGTGGAGTATCTATGGGGGCGTTTGGAGCATTAAGACTATCGTTAAAATATCCTAATATATTTGAAAATACAATATTAATTTCACCAGCAATTTGGAATCCAGTACCACCTGATGATTGTAGTGTTAGAAAGATGTGTGCTTTTGGAAGGCCGTTTAATGAAGAAATATGGATGAATAATAGTTGGTTTAGAAATGAAGAGAACTTGAGTAAGAATAATTATATTGTAATTCACGGATTGCAAGATGAAATAGTGGAGGTATCTAATTGTTATAAGTTTGTTGATTATTGCGAAGATAATAATATAGATATAAAATATTTCTTTATAAATGGAAATCATGATAGCAAGGTAGTAGAAGAAGGAATAAGAACAGGATTCGAGGTTATTTTTAATAAAAATGTAATTTGAAAACAGTTGTGAAATAAAATTTCAGCAAAATCGAATAAAAATATAAAAAAAAACTCAAAATCTATTGCAAAAGTAAAAAGATAATATTATAATTTAAGTAAGTTGAAAATGGTTTCAAAACAGGACAACCTAGGAGGAGTTAAAATGAAAGTATTATTTGTTTGTTCACAAGGAATGTCAAGTGCAATAGCTGTAAATGCATTAAAGAAAGAAGCAGAGAAGAACGGAATAGAAATGGAAGTTCTTGCTGTAAGTACTCAAGAATTCGAACAAGAAGTTAAAAATGGATGGGACGTATCAATGGTTGCGCCACAAATTAGACATAGATTTGACTATTTAAAGGAAGCAGCAGGAAACGCAGGAGTTCCATGTGCTTTAATTCAACCTCAAGCTTATAGCCCACTAGGTGGACCAAAGCTACTTAAACAAGTTAATGAATTACTTGGTAAGTAATTAATACTATTAAGCATAAATAAAGTGATGAATTTAAATTCATCACTTTATTTATATAGATTATAGATATACAAGATAAAATTAAGTTACTAAAAAAATCAAAGTTAAAATTAACTTAGAAGATATAAGTTAATTTTGAAAGATTTAATTTTAAAGAGGAGATTTAAAATGGGAAAGTTAGGAATATCGATTTATCAAGAAAAATCAACAGAGCAAGAAATTAAAAATTATATAGATAAGGCAGCAGAAAATGGATTTTCAAGAATATTCTCCTGCCTTTTATCAGTTGAAGAAAGTAAAGAAGTAATAGTTGAAAAGTTTAAAGCTACTAATGAATATGCAAAGTCAAAGGGATTTGAAATTATAGTAGATGTAAGCCCAAAGGTATTTAATGACTTAGGAATTAGCTATAAAGACTTAAGCTTTTTTAAAGAAATAGGTGCTGATGGATTAAGATTAGATATGGGGTTCACCGGTTCAGAAGAATCATTAATGACATTTAATCCTGAAGGACTAAAAATTGAAATAAACATGAGTAATAATACTCGTTATATAGATACAATAATGGATTATATGCCAAACAAAGAAAATTTAATAGCTTGTCATAACTTCTATCCTCATAATTATAGTGGATTAAATTTTGATCACTTTATGAAATGTACAGAGAATTTCAGTAAATATGGATTAAGAACTGCAGCATTTATAACAAGTCAAAATAAAGTTACATTTGGACCATGGCCAGTAACAGATGGACTACCAACGTTAGAATTACATAGAAATTTACCAATAGATGTTCAAGCTAAACATCTGATAGCTTTAGGGAATATAAATGATATTATAATTTCTAACTGTTATCCAACAGATGATGAGTTAAATGCTTTAGGGTCTATGAGAAAAGATATGGTTACTTTTGATGTTGTAGTAAATGAAAATACTCCAGAAGTAGAAAGAAAGATTCTTTTTGAAGAAATGCATTTTAATAGAGGAGATGTATCAGATAACTTCTTAAGATCTACACAAAGCCGTGTTAAGTATAAAGGACATAACTTTGCTTTATTTAATGCTCCAGAAATAATAAAAAAGGGGGATATAATAATTGAAAGTAGTGAGTATGGCCATTATGCAGGTGAGGTTCAAATAGCTTTAAATGATATGATTAATAGCGGAAAATCAAATGTAATTGGACGTGTAAGAGAAGAAGAGATTTTCATTTTAGATTATATTAAGCCATGGCAAAAATTCAGCTTTAAAGAAGCTAAATAAGGAGATAAATATGTATTTTTTAGGGGTTGATGGTGGAGGTACAAAAACTACCTTCACTCTAATAAATAAAAACGGAGAGATTGTATATTCAACGACTAAAGGAACTTGTCATTTTAATCAAATAGGTTTCGAAAATTTAGAAGTTCTATTAAGAGAAGGATTAAGCGAAATAGTATATGGAGCTAATATTAAAAAGGAAGAAATTAAACATTCATTTTTAGGATTAGCAGGGTACGGTAAAGTTGAAGAAGCTAAACCTAAAATAGAGAATGCTGCAAAAAAAGTTTTTGATGAATTATCTTATACTGTAGATAGTGATATTAGAGTAGCTATAGCAGGTGCACTAAGTGGGAGAGACGGAATTAATATAATTTCAGGAACGGGTTCTATTGGACTTTCTATAAATTGTGATAAAATAAACAGATGTGGAGGCTGGGGAGCTTCTATAGGAGATGAAGGATCAGCTTTTTGGATCGGAAAAAAAGCAATTCAAGCATTTAGCAAAGAGTGTGATGGAAGATTTAAAAAAGGCGCTCTTTATGATATGTTTATGACGGAACTTAAGTTGGAAGATGAGAATAAAATAATTACTTTTTTAAATGATGAAATTAAAAATGATAGAGGAGAAATTGCAAAGCTTGCATATATTTGTTCAGTGGCTGCTTTAAAGGGTGATGAAAATGCTATAAATATATTTAAAGAAGCAGGAGAAGAATTAGCTGAAATTGCAAAAGTTCTTTTAAAAAACTTTAATAAGGATGAAGAAGTTTTACTTTCATATACTGGAGGAGTATTTAAGTCTGGAGAGCTTGTTTTAGAGCCGATAAGAAGTGAATTAAAAGAGTATAACGTGAGGCTTATACCACCGGTACTACCACCGCATTTAGGCGCGTGTCTATTAGCTTATATTGAAAGTGGAAGTGGATATACTGAAACAGTTATTAAGAGAATGAGCCAATACGATAAATAATAAAATAGCCAATTGTTATAATATACCTATAGTAAATGTTTATCTAGTAGAAGATAGATATTAATTACTATAGGTATATTTTTTATTTACTAAGAAGAGATATTTACTTAAATTTTAGGGAAGTCTAGCAAAGATAAAATGATAAAGATAATAAGGTTAAGGTATAAAAAAATAGATTAAGTAATGAAAGATTATATTGAGTTAGAATGTATATACATATATAATATAATGTATATATGTTAATAAGATGAACTTTAAAATAAATTTTATTTAAATAGGGAATCATAATATAAGAAATTAAAGTTGGGAGTAGTGATTATGGGTAAATTAGGAATTTCTATTTATCAAGAGAAGTCAACAGAAGAGGAAATTTTAAGATATATAGATAAAGCTGCTGAAAATGGTTTTTCTAGAATATTTTCTTGTCTTCTATCAGTAGATGAAAGTAGGGAAGAGATAGTTAAAAAGTTTAAAAATACTAACGAATATGCAAAAAGTAAAGGCTTTGAAATAATAGTTGATGTAAGTCCAGCTGTATTTAGTAAGTTAGGAATAAGCTATGACGACTTAAGCTTCTTTAAAGAAATAGGAGCTGATGGAGTAAGATTAGATGAAGGTTTTGGTGGGTCACAAGAATCAATAATGACATTTAATCCTGAAGGACTAAAGATTGAAATTAATATGAGTAACTACACACATTATATTGATACAATAATGGATTATATGCCTAATAAAGAAAAGCTAATAGCTTGTCATAACTTCTATCCTCATAATTATAGTGGATTAAATTTTGAACACTTTATGAGATGTACAGAAAAGTTTAATAAATATGGCTTAAAAACAGCAGCATTTATAACAAGTCAAAATGATAATACATTTGGACCATGGCCTGTAACTGATGGATTACCAACTTTAGAGATGCATCGTAATTTACCAGTAGATGTTCAGGCTAAGCATCTAATTGCTTTAGATAATATAAATGATATTATAATTTCTAATTGCTATCCTACAGATCAAGAATTAGAAGCTTTAGGATCTATGAGAAAAGACATGGTAACATTTGATATTATATTAAATGAAAACACACCAGAAATAGAAAGAAAAATCCTTTTTGAAGAAATGCATTATCATAGAGGAGACTATTCAGATAATTTCTTAAGATCAACACAAAGTCGTGTTAAATATAAAGGTCATTATTTTGCATTATTTAATGCTCCGGAAATAATAAGAAGAGGAGATGTAATAATAGAAAGTAGTGAATATGGTCATTATGCAGGAGAGCTTCAAATAGCTTTAAGAGATATGGTTAACAGCGGAAAAACAAATGTAGTTGGACATATAAGAGAAGAAGAGATATTTATCTTAGATTATATTAAGCCTTGGCAAAAGTTTAGTTTTAAAGAAGCAAAGTAATTATTACTAGCAAAGCTAGTAGGAGAAATGTTGACTACGTTAAGATAAATATTGGCAAAATCAAGAGAGATGTGTAGCTAAAGCTACAAAGGAGTATGCCTTCGGTAGATAGAAGTATCTATGCCGAAGGCATATTTTTATTTTTTGCAAAGCAAAACATTTCTCTACGTGGAATGCATATTTTGGTTAAGTAAACACTTAATTATAATTGATAATAATTATTATTTCTGATATC
>OLNJ01001478.1_pt1 | contig 12286 bp, 7 predicted proteins | sample 1672191 | NCBI WGS metagenome assembly OLNJ01 (sample SAMEA3136657, study PRJEB25190) | human gut metagenome | biome: human gut; feature: human-associated habitat; material: faeces | place: Austria | collected 2013 | reverse complement strand
ATAATAATGAATACTAGCGGAAGTGAGATTAAAATAATCACTGGTAATGCAAACCAAGAATTAGCAGCTAAGATAGCTGAAAAAGTAGGCGTTAAACTTTCAGATTGTATAGTTACTAAATTCAGTGACGGAGAAATATCTGTAAACATCAACGAAACAGTAAGAGGATGCGATGTTTTCGTAGTTCAATCTACAAATAATCCAGTAAATCAATACTTAATGGAATTATTAATAATGATAGACGCATTAAAAAGAGCGTCTGCAGGTAGAATAACAGCAGTTATTCCTTACTATGGATATGCAAGACAAGACAGAAAAGCAAAATCAAGAGATCCAATTACTGCAAAATTAGTTGCAAACTTATTAACAGCAGCTGGGGCAGACAGAGTTTTAACTATGGACTTACATGCTGCACAAATACAAGGATATTTCGATATACCAGTAGACCACCTTTTAGGACAAAACTTATTAGCTAATTACTTCAATAAATTAGGATTAGAAGACATAACTGTTGTTTCACCAGATTTAGGAAGTGTTACAAGATCTAGAAAATTTGCTAACCAATTAGATGGAGATGTTCCACTAGCAATAATTGATAAGAGAAGACCAAAAGCTAACGTTTCAGAGGTTATGAATCTAATAGGAGACGTTGAAGGTAGAAATATCATAATGCTTGACGATATGATAGATACTGCAGGTACAATAACAAATGCTGCTAATGCATTAAAGAAATTCGGGGCTAAAGATATATACGCTTGTTGTACACATGCCGTTTTATCTGGACCAGCTATAGAAAGAATAAAAGAATCTTCTATAACTAAATTAATAGTATTAGATACTATAAAACTTCCAGAAGAAAAGAAATTAGACAATATAGAAGTATTAACAGTAGCAGACTTATTTGCAGATGCAATCAAGAAAATATTCAATAACGAATCTGTTAGTGTATTATTCTAATAAGAAAATTATATAAGAATTTATTAAATATAGATATTGTTCAAATAAATATTGTTTGGGCAATATCTTTTATTATGCAGAAAATTGGATTCACTTTAAAGTGATTAATAATTATTAGTGTGTTAATAAATTTTAAAATTAAAGGGGATATTTATTTTGTAATTGTATATAAATAGAAATTATTAACAATAATATAAATATAAGTATGGAAAATAATTATGAAAATAAGATTATCCACAATATATAAATCAAAGAAAAGGAGAAAAAGATGGATTTAGTTGAATTACTTAATAAAGCAGTGGAGTTAAAGGCGTCTGATGTGCATATTACCGTGAACTTATCCCCAATTGCGAGGATAAACGGCAAATTTCAGAAATTATCCCAAGATTTATTGACTAATAATGATGTGTATAACTTAGCAAGTCAAATTACAAACGAAGAAATTATTCACAAAATTAATGAACAAGGTGAGGCAGATTTTTCAGTTTCTTTACCTAATAAACACAGAATAAGGGTAAATGTATATAAGCAAAGAGGAAACTATGCAATGGCTATAAGAATAATACCAAATGAAATTCCGAAGTTTGAGGAACTTAAATTGCCAAATGCTATAAAAGAGTTTGTTAATAAACAGAAAGGTCTTGTTTTAATAACTGGTCCTACTGGAAGTGGAAAGTCAAGTACTCTTGCTAGCTTAATTGATTTAATTAATGAAACAAGGGAGTGTCATATAATAACCTTAGAAGATCCTATTGAATATATACATAATCACAAGAAAAGTATTATTAATCAACGCGAAATCGGAAGGGATTCTGTTGATTTTAACTCTGCATTAAGGGCGAGTTTAAGACAAGACCCAGATGTTATTTTAATTGGGGAAATGAGAGATGCTGAAACTATATCAATAGCATTAAGAGCTGCTGAAACGGGTCATCTAGTATTTTCAACTATGCATACTATAGGTGCTGCAAAAACTATTGATAGAATAATAGATTCCTTTGAAGCATCTAAACAACAACAGATTAGAAGTCAATTATCAACAGTTTGTACAGGAATAGTATCCCAACAACTAATACCTACTATTGATGAAAAAGCTAGAGTTGTTGCGACTGAAGTTATGATACCAAACACAGCAATAAGAAACTTAATCAGAGAAAATAAAATTTATCAAATTCAAAATATAATTCAAACCTCATCAAAGCAGAATATGTTTTCTATGGACCAAGACATTTCTAGACTCTATAAACAAGGATTAATATCTAAGGAAAATTTAATAAACAAGTGTAATGATTTGCAATATATCAAAACTATTTTATATATTTAACTTGACAGTTAATTAAATGAAAAAATTAAAAGTAAAACAAAAATCCATTCTTGAAATTAATATGAACTATTTAATAATAATTGTTATTTTTTTTATAATTTCTTGTGTTGAAACTAAATTAATATATTTAATATGCAAGGAAATAGAGCCTTCTTTATCTAATAATATAATAGTGTATTTGACAAGTATAATAATATCAGTATTAATATATAATAAATACGAGATAACTATAGATTCGATAAGTTATTTTTTATTAATCCCATTTCTAGTTATAATTTCTGTAATAGATTTTCGTACAAGTTTTGTGTACGATATAACTGTAGTTAGTGGTATAATAATTCAGAGTGTAGTATTTATTTTAAATAAAATTCCTTATGCAGAATTATTAAATCATTTTGAAGGTTTAATAATAGGTATTTTATTGTCTTTTTTAATATGTAAAATAACAAGTGCATTAGGAGAAGGAGATATAGGATTTTATGGGTTATGTTGCTTTGTGTTGGGAGCGAAACATAGCCTTAACGTGTTTGCACTATCTTTTATTGTAACTTCTCTGTTCGGAATTTTAATAATATTAAAGCAAAAGAAAATAGATTTGAAGGTTAGGGTACCTTTTACACCATTTATTTCTTTGGCGACTATTTTAATTATGCTAACACAATGTGATATAATAAAAATCTATTTTGAAATGATAACTAACAATTTATAAAGGAGGCGAATATTTTGTATATAATAGTGGGATTAGGAAATCCAGGAGACAAATACGAAAAAACAAGACATAATGTTGGATTTAATGTTATAGATCTTTTAGCAAAGGAATATTCAATAGACGTAAGCAAAATAAAACATAAAGCATTAATAGGAGAAGGTAGAGTAGGAACTGAAAAAGTAATTTTAGTTAAACCTATGACTTATATGAACTTAAGTGGAGAATCAGTAGCAGATATATGTAACTACTATAATATTGATTTAGAAAACTTAATAGTAATATATGATGACATTGATTTAGATGTTGGCAAAATTAGAATTAGAAAAAAAGGTAGTGGTGGAACTCATAATGGTATGAGATCTATAATAAAATGCCTAGGTTCTAACGAATTCCCAAGAGTTAGAGTTGGAATATCAAAACCTAAAAATGGTCAAGATTTAGCAGATTTTGTTTTATCTAGATTCTCAAAAGAAGATGAAAAAAGTTTACAAGAAAGCTTTGAAAATTCTGTAGCAGCAGTAGATTGTGCTATAAGAAATGATTTAGATTTAGCAATGAATAGATATAATATGAAATAAGGAGGGGCTATATGGAGGATGTTTTTGTATACCCTTTGAAAAACTCAAATGAGTATAAGGAAATTATAAATTCGATATGCGAAAGAAAAGGAGCCTTACAATTAAATGGCCTTTTAGATATGCAAAAACCACATATAACTTATTCTATATTTAAAGAATTGGCTAGACCGACTTTGTTTATTGCAAATAGTGATTTGGAGGCAAAGAAGGTCTACAATGAACTTCGTTTTTATACTAAGGATAAGGTGGAATATCTAGGTACTGATGAAATTTATTTTTATCACCTAGATGCAAAAGACAGAAGTGAAGAGGCGAAAAAACTAAGGGTTTTATTAAAATTAGCTAAAAAGCAAAAAACTATAGTAGTTACGTCAGTTGATGCAATACTAAGAAAATATATACCTAAAAAGGTATTATTAGATAATATATTTACTTATAAAATTGGAGATATTATTAATTTAGAGGAATTGAGCCAAAACTTAGTCAGACTAGGGTATGAAAGAGTGTCTAGAATAGAAGGATTAGGTCAATTTAGTATTAGAGGTGGAATAATAGATGTATATTCTCTAGAATATACAAACCCTATCCGTATAGAATTATTTGATGATGAAATAGATTCTATACGTACTTTTGATGTTTTCTCACAAAAATCAATAGATAAAATTAAGAAAGTAGTAATAACACCGTCTCGTGAATTTATTTATCCAGAGGATACTACATCAGCTGTTGAAAAAATAAAAGAAGAAACAAATAAATATACTGATGATGATGTTTTGAAAAATATAGAAAATATATCTGATAGAACTTACTTCCAAGGTGTAGAAAATTATATAGATTATCTTTATGATGACCAAAATAAAAGTATATTTAGTTATTTACCTGATAACGGAATAGTGGTTATGAGTGATATTTCTAGACTTAAGGAAAGATGTGAAAACTACTTAAACGAATTTAAAGATAATTATAATTTAAATCTTGAGAGAGGTTTAGCAATTAAAAACCAAGGTAATTTAATTTACTCATATGAAGAATTACCTTATATATTAGAAGATAAAAAATTAATTATAAATTCGCTATTAGCAAAGCCAATAAACGGATTTTCAGTTAATAATGTAATCGATTTTAATTCGAGAGAAATACCTGCATATAATTCAAAATTAGATACATTGGTAGAAGATTTAAATAGATTTAAATATAATGGATATAAAATAATATTAGCTGTAAACTCATCGGATAGATGCAAAAAATTACAAAAAGATTTACTTGATTTAGGTTTAGAAGTTGGTATATCAAAGAGTCGTAATACAGAAATTAAATCTTCGCAAATAATTATTGTACCAGCTAATATAAGTAAAGGTTTTGAATATAAATCTATAAAATTCCAGGTTATAACTGATACTGAGATAATCGGTGTAAATAAGAGAGTTTCTAAAAAAACTAAGAATAAAAAGAATAAGGATGGCAAAAAAATTGAGTCATTCTTAGATTTGAAAATAGGAGATTATGTAGTTCACGAAAATAGCGGTATAGGTAGATATACTGGCATTGAACAAATTTCAGTAAATGGTATTAAGAAGGACTACTTAAAAATAATTTACCAAGGTGGAGACAATTTATATGTACCTATAGACCAAATGGATAAGGTACAAAAATATATAGGTTCAGATGCCGAAAAGGTGAAGTTAAATAAACTTGGAACAAATGAATGGACTAAAGCAAAGGCCAAAGTTAAACGAGAAATAGAGGATATGACAAAGGACTTAGTTGAACTTTATGCAAAAAGAGAGCAAGTCAAAGGGTATAAATTCTCTAAAGATACTGTTTGGCAAAAAGAATTTGAATCTATGTTTCCGTATGAAGAAACTGAAGACCAGCTAAAAGCAATCAAAGAAACTAAAAAGGATATGGAATCTTCCAAGGTAATGGATAGGCTTATATGTGGTGACGTTGGATATGGTAAAACAGAAGTTGCTATAAGGGCTGCATTTAAGGCTTGTATGGATCAAAAACAAGTAGCAATACTAGTTCCAACAACTATATTAGCACAACAACATTACAATACATTTAAGCAAAGATTTGCAAATTATCCTATTAGGGTAGAAGTTTTAAGCAGATTTAAAACTGCTAAACAACAAAGAGAAATAATCAATGACGCTAGAAAAGGTTTAGTTGATATTCTTATCGGTACACACAGAATAATCTCAGATGATATTAATCTACCTAATTTAGGTCTAGTTGTAATTGATGAGGAACAGAGATTTGGTGTTAAGCACAAAGAATCACTTAAGAAAATAAAAAATACAGTAGATGTATTAACTTTATCAGCAACCCCAATTCCAAGAACTTTACATATGTCACTGAGTGGGATTAGGGATATGAGTGTTATAGAAGAACCACCACAAGAAAGACATCCAGTAATAACTTATGTTGCAGAAGCAAAGGAAAGTATTATTCAGGATGAAATTGAAAGAGAAATAGCAAGAGGAGGTCAGGTTTTCTTCGTTTATAATCGAGTGGAACATATTGAAGAAATAGCAAGTATGGTTCAACGATTAGTACCTGAGGCAAAAGTTGCTGTTGCTCATGGTAGAATGACTTCTAAAACTCTAGAAAATATTATATTAGGATTCTTAAATAAAGAATACGATGTTTTAGTTTGTACAACAATAGTTGAAACAGGAATGGACATATCTAATGCAAACACAATGATTATATATGATGCAGATAAGATGGGGCTTGCTCAACTTTATCAGTTAAGAGGTAGAGTTGGAAGAAGTTCTAGACAAGGTTATGCATATTTAATGTATGAAAAAGACAAAGTATTAAGTGAAGTAGCTGAAAAAAGACTGAAAGCAATTAGGGAGTTTACAGAATTTGGTTCAGGGTTTAAAATAGCTATGAGGGACTTAGAAATAAGAGGTGCAGGTAATATATTAGGTTCACAGCAACATGGTCATATGGCTGTTATAGGGTATGATTTATATGTTAAAATGTTAAATGAAGCTATAAAGAAAGTTAAAGGCGAAGATATCGAAGAAGAAATCGATGTAGAAATTAATTTAGCTGTTAATGCATATATTCCAAATTCTTATATACCAGAAGAACTTGATAAAATTGAGATGTATAAGAAAATAGCATCTATAGAAAATAAGGATGATATGAAAGAAGTCACAGAAGAATTAATAGATAGATTTTCTGATGTGCCAAGATCTGTCCAAACTTTACTTTCAATAGCATATATTAAATCTATGTGTAAAAAGCTGAAGATAGAAAAAGTCACTCAAAACAAAAATGAAATTAGTTTAGTACCTTTAACAAGATACAAAACTAAAGAAAAGATAGGTTACAAGATAGTAAATGAGTTAGTAGATTTACTAGAAAAAATGTGTGACCTAAACAAAAAATAAGAAAAAGAGGTGCAGGGTATGAAAAAAATAGTTGCATTAGTGCTAGCTATGGTTTTAGGAATAAGCATGATTGGGTGCTCATCTAATAATTCTGTAGCAACAGTTAATGGAGAAGGAATTCCATTAGAGTATTATAAAATATACACAAATTGGACAAGATTAGGATATGAGTCAAGTTATGGATTTACATCTTCAACTTGGGAAACGGAAATGCAAGACCAAACTACTTCTAGTAATTCAGATTCATCTGGAACATCAGATAAGTCAAAATCATCGGAAAAAACAACTTATTGGGATAATTTTAAATCACAAGTACTTCAAGCAATGGAACAATCAGAAGTGATTTATCAAAAAGCAAAAGAAGTTAAAGTTGAACCAACTGATAAAGAGATTCAAGAACAAGTTGATGATTTCAATAAAAGTATAAATAGTAACGAAACAACTAAAGAACAAGCGAAAAAAGCTGGTATAACAGATAAATTCTTAACTTATATATTTACTAGAGAATTAGCCAATTCAGCTTACCAAGAATATTTTAATAAACATACAAAAGTAGATGATGCTACATTAAAGAAAGAATATGAGTCAAATAAACAAGCTTATAATACTGTAACAGCTTCTCATATACTAATATCAACTAAAGATAGTGATGGAAAAGAACTTTCAGCTAAGAAAAAAGCAGAAGCTAAGAAAAAGGCAGAAGAAGTTCTTCAAAAGGCTAAAAATGGAGAAGACTTTGCTAAATTAGCTAAAAAATACTCAGAAGACACTAGCAATGCTGAAAATGGTGGAGAATTAGGAGCTTTCACATATCCACAAATGGTAGAAGAATTTAGTAAAGCAGCATTTAAATTAAATAAAGGTGATATTTCTGACATAGTAGAGACTAGTTATGGATATCATATAATTAAAGTTACAGATAAGGCAGACATTTTTGATGCTGTAAAAAATAGTGTTAAAACTGCAGTTTTAAGTAATAAATATAGTGAGCAAGTACAAAAATTATTTGACGATGCTAAAATAGATGTAAATGAAAAAGAATTAAAATCAGTTTCATATAAATAGAAACAGTTAAAATTTAAATAAAACTGGGGGAATAATAAAAAAATTATTCTCCCTTTTTATATTTGAAAAAATATAGTAAAACTTGAATATTATGTTAAAAAAATAAGAGAAAGTAAAAAAATGTCCCTAAAAATTTATCGAAATTAGGGAATTATACAAAAAATAAAATGATAAATATAATTAAAATACAAAATTCTTTTGACAACAAAGAAATAATTATTATATAATGTAACCGAAATTTGTATATTTTTCTTTTCAATGGTAAAAATACAATAAAAGAAACTAATGGAGGATTATCATAAATGAGAGCTACAGGAATAGTTAGAAGAATAGATGACTTAGGAAGAGTTGTTATTCCAAAGGAAATAAGAAAAACATTAAGAATAAGAGAAGGGGATCCACTAGAAATATTCACAGCTAAAGACGGAGAAGTTATACTAAAGAAATATTCTCCAATAGGTGAATTAAATGAATTCTCACAAGAATACGCAGAAACATTAGGTGAAACATTAGGATATGGTGTTATAATAACTGATTTAGATTCTATAATATCTGTATCAAAATTACCTAAAAAAGACTATAAAGAAAAAAGCATAAGTAAAGAATTAGAACAATTAATAGAAAATAGAGAAACAAAAGAAATAAAAGACGAAAACAAAATACCTCTATACAAAGAAGATAGCAATTTTTATAATGAGCAAATGATAATGCCAATAATAAGCACATCTGGAGATTGTATTGGAAGTATAGTTATAGTTGCTAAAGAGAATGAGAAATTCCAAGAAGGAACAGATAAAATTCTTAAAGTAGCTTGTAGTTTTTTAGGGAAACAAGTTCAATAATTTATTAAAGGACCCTTTTTATAGGGTCTTTAATTTTTAAAATCTGAAATAATTTAGAAACAAAAAATCTTAAGAAATAATTAAAAATGTGGAAAATATTGAATATATACTCTTAAATATGATATATTAAAATTTGTTACAAATGTTTAGATAAACAGAATCAGAGTTTATTTCTAAACCATTTTCATATTTTCAAATGAAATGATATTATTTGAGATTTGAATGAATATAATTTCATATGTTTAATAAATTGGAGGTTACGCGTAATGGATAACAACAAAAATAAAGAATCCTTTTTAAAGGGTGCGCTTATACTTGGTGCAGCGGGTGTTGTTGTTAAGATAATGGGTGCATTTTTCAGAATACCACTTGGGAACTTAATCGGATCTACAGGGATGGGGTATTACCAAGCTGTATATCCTGTTTACACATTGTTTTTAACATTAGCAACGGCTGGTTTTCCTACTGCATTAGCTAAATTAGTTTCAGAAAAAAGGGCCATTGGGGATTTTGGTGGTGCTGCTAAGACATTTAAAGTGGCATCGACCGTATTATTCCTTACAGGGCTTGTTTCGTTCTGTATATTCTATTTTGGAGCCGATTTTATAGTCAATGGCATAATGAAAAATGAGGGTGCATTAGCTAGTATGAAGGCAATCGCGCCAGCACTTTTATTTGTACCATTAATGTCTTCATTTAGAGGATATTTCCAGGGTAGAAGAGAAATGAGTAAAATCGCCATTTCTCAAATGGTAGAACAATTCTTCAGAGTTGTTCTAGGGATAGCAATTGCCTACTATTGGATGGTTAGTTTTGGACCAGAACAAGGTGCTGCTGGTGGTGTTTTAGGAGCAGCAATAGGTGGATTTGCATCAATCGTATTTTTAGTTTTAGCTTACTTAAAAGGTTCAAAGAAACGTAAAATGGAAATTGAATCAAGTAAGAATTTTAAGGTAGAAAGTACAAAAACAGTTTTAAAGAGAATTTTATATGTTGCAATACCAATAACTATAGGAGCTTGTGTTATGCCTTTAGTTAATATGGTCGACAGTGTGGTTGTTGTAAGAAGACTTCAAGAAAGTGGTTTTGATGTTGATACAGCAAACTCTTTATTAGGTCAATTAACAGGTATGGCTATGGCAACAGTTAACTTACCAGTATTTATAGACCAAGCTATAGGTATGAGTTTAGTACCATCTATATCAGAAGCTTGTGCATTAAATCAAATGGGAAGAGCTAAAAGAGAAGCTAGAAATGGTATAAAACTTATACTAATAATAGTATTACCTTGTGCTTTTGGATTAGCTGCATTATCAACTCCTATAATGAACTTATTATATCCTAGCGAAACAGGAGCAATAGGCAGCATGTTATTTGCATGCGCACCTTCTGCTATATTCTTAGGATTAATATATGCACAAAATGGTATACTTCAAGGTATGGGTAAACCAATGGTACCAGTTATAGCATTAGCAATAGGTATGGTATTTAAAGTAGTATTAAGTTACACTTTAACAGGAATACCATCTATAAATATATTTGGTTCAGCAGTAGGTACTTTAGCTGCATATGGTGTAGCATCGTTAATAGAGTTTCTATACATAAAGAAACATTTAAACATGAAGTTCTCTAAAAAAGAATTTATAATAAAACCATTATTAACAGTAACAACTATGTTTGTTGTTGTTAAAATATGTTATGCTTTAACATTCAAAGTATTAGCTAGCAATGCTATTTCAACTTTACTATCAATCATGGTAGGTGGAATAGTATATGTAGTAGTATTACTTGCAATTGGTGGAATGAGAAAAGAAGAAATCTTAATGATGCCAAAAGGTGAAAAAATCTATAGAATGTTAAAAAAATTAAAGTTAATGAGTTAGAATAGGAATAGATACTGAAATAAAGACAATAATTATAATGATATTGTTTAGGTGTAGTAATTAGGAGTGAGAATATGGGCAAAATATCAATTGTTGGTCTAGGCCCTGGGGATTATTCTTTAATAAGCCAAGGAGCTCTAGAGCTATTACAATCATCAAATAGGATTTTTCTGAGAACAGAAAAGCATCCAACTGTAGATCAATTAAAACAACAAATAGACTATACGAGTTTAGATTATTTCTATGAAAAAGAAGAAAATTTTGAAAATGTATATCTTCATATATCTAAATTTATAATAGACGAATCTAAAAAAGGGGATTTAGTATATGCAGTTCCTGGACATCCAAGGGTTGCAGAAAAGACGGTAGGAATAATAGAAAATTTAGCTAAACAAAATAACGTAGAAGTTGAAGTGATAGCTTCTATGAGCTTTGTAGACGCTATGTTTAACTATTTAGCTGTAGACCCAGCTGATGGATTTAGATTAATAGATGCTTTCGAACTAGAAAATTCACCTATTGATCCAAAAACTAATACAATTATTACACAAGTATATGATGAGTTTATTGCATCAAATGTAAAGATTAAACTAATGGATTACTATGATGATGAACAAGAAGTATATATAGTTAATGGAGCTGGAATTAAAGGTCAGGAACAAAAAGTTTCAGTGAAACTATACGAAATAGATAGATATAGAGAGTTATTTAATTATTTAACTAGTCTATATATACCAAAATCTACAAAAAAAATGTATAATACTGTATATGACCTTCAGTCAATTATGAAAGTTCTGAGAAGTCCAGAAGGATGCGAATGGGATAAGAAACAAACCCACGAAACATTAAAAAAATCTTTAATTGAAGAGGCTTATGAAGTTAATCAAGCAATAGACAATGACGATATAGATGAGCTTATTGAAGAGCTAGGAGATGTATTATTACAAGTTGTATTTCATAGTCAAATAGGTGAAGAAGAAGGATTCTTTAACCTAGGAGACATTACTAGTGCAATATGTAAGAAACTAATACACAGACATCCTCATGTTTTCAAAAATGAAAATATAGATATGAACGAATTCGATAAAACATGGGAAGACCTTAAAAGAGAAGAAAAAGGTGAAACAACAGTTACAGAAGGATTGAAAAGAATTCCTGCGTATTTACCAGCTTTAATGAAGGCTCAAAAGATACAAAAAAAGGCCGCTTTAGTAGGATTTGATTGGGATAATATTGAAGATGTCCATAAAAAAGTTAAAGAAGAATATAAAGAACTACTTGACGAATGTAAATCTGGGAATATAAAATACATAAAGGAAGAGTTGGGAGACTTATTATTTTCAATAGTAAATTTAGCGAGATTTTTAAAAGTAGATCCAGAAGAGGCCCTTAACATGACAAACGCCAAATTTATTAAAAGATTTGACTTTGTTGAACAAGGTGCTATAAAATTAAACAAAAGACTGGAAGATATGACATTAGAAGAAATGGATAAACTTTGGGAAAAGGCTAAATTTCAAT
>OLNJ01001466.1_pt1 | contig 12325 bp, 6 predicted proteins | sample 1672191 | NCBI WGS metagenome assembly OLNJ01 (sample SAMEA3136657, study PRJEB25190) | human gut metagenome | biome: human gut; feature: human-associated habitat; material: faeces | place: Austria | collected 2013 | reverse complement strand
GCGCCCGGCTCATAACCGGTAGGTCCGGGGTTCGAGTCCCTGATGGTCCACCACATTAATTACTCTCGAGGTGTAGCGCAGTTTGGTAGCGCACTTGGTTTGGGACCATGGGGCCGGGGGTTCGAGTCCCTTCACCTCGACCAAAATATGGTGGGTATAGCTCAGTTGGTTAGAGCGCCAGATTGTGGCTCTGGAGGCCGTGAGTTCGAATCTCATTATCCACCCCAAAACAACATGACTCATTAGCTCAGTCGGTAGAGCACTTGACTTTTAATCAAGGTGTCCGGAGTTCGAATCTCCGATGGGTCACCAATTTAATGGCGACATGACCAAGTGGCTAAGGTAGAGGACTGCAACTCCTTCATCCCCAGTTCGAATCTGGGTGTCGCCTCCAGACAAGCGCCTATAGCTCAACTGGATAGAGTGTCTGACTACGAATCAGAAGGTTGGGGGTTCGAGTCCCTCTGGGCGCACCATACAACCATATGCGGGATTATAGCTCAGCTGGGAGAGCACCTGCCTTACAAGCAGGGGGTCACAGGTTCGAGCCCTGTTAATCCCACCAGTAAAACCTTTAGTGAATTTTCACTAAAGGTTTTTTTAATTTCCATTTATAATTAAAAGATTTTGTTCTATATATTTGTGAATGAGCTTAAAAAAAGAGTGAATAAATTTATATGTGAAAAAATGTATACTTATATATAATTTTATATAAATTTGTATAAAACAATCGCATTTAGTAGAAGATATATTGATTTATAAGGATAAATTATAAAATTTAATTTTAAGACATTTTGAATAATATAAGATATAATTATATTGTTGAGATTATATTATTCAAATTATGTATATAATAATTCAATAAAAAGGAAAGGAGATTCAGGTAATTATATTTTTAATATAATTGATGATACATATAAAAAAATATAAGATATCTGATATAAAAAACTTTGTATATAATATTTGATGAAACAATAATAGACAGTGAAGAAATAAAAGACTTAATACAACAAAAAAGTGATTTTAAGGTTGAAAAAGATATGTGTAAGGCAACAAAAAGGGAAGATGTTTTAGCATATTTAGTAACATTAGATGTTGATTTAATAGAAAAGCAAATAAGAGAAGAATATGATCTTCAAGATATGGAAATGGAAGACTTGTTTGAAGAATATATGGAACTTGCAGAAGAAAAAGCCTTAGAATTAGAAGAATTAATGCCAATGTATTCTATTATGGAAGCAAAAGCTTATAAATGGGATATGAGTGAAAATAAAATAAAAACGATAATGGCTGTAGCTCATACTGATTTAGGTGTTTTAAAACTTTCAGATGTTGTAAAAAGATTATTATCTGAAACAGATTAATATTATAAATCAAATAATAAATAATTGAAGTTATTATGCTTTCATTGCAATCGTAATAGGGAATAAATTATAATTTAAAAATTAATAGATATAATTTGTTAATAGAGAACTGCTTAGAGTGTATTATGTAAAAACTATTTAACATAATTTAAAATAGGGGGCTATTAAAACATTAACTTAATAATATTCTTAGATTAGGTATAAATATTTGATATATGTACATTTACAGGTGAAAATATTATTTTATTCAGAAGTAAGGAAATATTTTACTAAAACAAATAGAAAATATTCTAAAATTACTTAATTTAAATACAGTAAATTTTGGAAAAACATAAATTAAATTATATATTGAAAGAAATTTTATTATTATTTAAGGAACTTGTTAAAAGCGGTTTAAAATTAAATTAAATTGATTTATAATCTAAACTATTACGATGAAAATGAGCAGGGGGGGATAATATGCAAAAGAAATTTAACAAAATATTAGTTGCAAACAGAGGAGAAATTGCAATAAGAATATTTAGAGCATGTGCAGAATTAGGAATAAAAAGCGTAGGGATATACAGTAAAGAAGACAAATATAGTTTGTTTAGAACAAAAGCGGATGAGTCTTATTTAATAGGTGAAGACAAGGGACCTATTGATGTATACCTTGATATGGATGGAATTATAGCATTAGCAAAAGAAAAAAATGTAGATGCTATACACCCAGGGTATGGATTTCTAGCTGAAAATTCAGAGTTCGTACGCAAATGCGAAGAAAATGGAATAGCTTTCATAGGACCTTCAGCAGATATAATGGATAAGATGGGGGATAAAATCAATTCTAAGAAAGTAGCTCATGCAGCAGATGTTCCTACTATCCCAGGGGTTGATAAAGTTATTGAAACAGTTGAAGAAGCAAAAAAAGTAGCTGATTACGTTGGATATCCAGTAATGGTTAAAGCATCTAACGGTGGTGGCGGTAGAGGTATGAGAGTTGTATATAATGAAAAAGATTTAGCGCTTGAATACGAAACTGCCTGTAGTGAATCTAGAAAAGCTTTTGGGAAAGCTGTTATATTCATAGAAAAATATATAGTTGATCCAAAACATATAGAAGTACAAATATTAGGTGATAAAGAAGGAAATATAGTACATCTATATGAAAGAGATTGTTCAGTACAAAGAAGACATCAAAAAATAATTGAATATGCACCAGCATTTTCTTTACCTAAAGAAGTAAGAGAAAATATATGTAATGATGCAGTAAAAATAGCTAAAAGTGTTGGTTATGTAAATGCAGGTACTTTAGAATTCTTAGTTGATGCAGAAGGAAATCATTACTTTATAGAGATGAATCCAAGGGTTCAAGTTGAACATACTGTAACTGAAGAAGTAACAGGTATCGATATAGTACAAAGCCAAATATTAATAGCAGAAGGATACACTTTAGATAGTGAAGAAATAGATATAAAATCTCAAGATGATATAAAAGTAAGTGGATATTCTATACAATGTAGAATTACAACAGAAGATCCTAAAAATAGCTTTATGCCAGACACAGGTAAAATACAAGTTTATAGAACTGGTTCAGGAGCAGGTATAAGACTTGATGGTGGTAATGGTTGTGCGGGATTTGACATAAGTCCATATTACGATAGTTTATTGGTTAAAACTGTTTCTTGGGACAGAACATTTAAAAAGGCAATTAACAAAATGTTAAGATCTATAAGAGAATTCAGAATCAGAGGTGTAAAAACTAATGTAGGATTCTTAATAAACGTACTAGAAAATCCTCTATTCCAAGAAGGAAAATGCAGTACTAAATTTATAGATGAACATCCAGAATTATTCAACATAAAAGAAAGTAAAAATAGGGCAACAAAATTGCTTCAATTCATAGGAAATGTAATAGTAAACGAAAATAAATGTGCACAAAAACCAGTGTTTACTACACCACATAAGCCAATAATAAGAACAGACATACCAGATATCGAAGGAAGTAGACAACAACTAGAAAGACTAGGTAAAAAAGCGTACATCGATAAAATCAGAAATGAAAAAAAATTATTACTAACAGATACATCTATGAGGGATGCACACCAATCTCTAGTGGCAACAAGATTAAGAACTTATGACTTCTTACAAGCAGCTCCTGCTACAGAAGCATATATGAAAGATTTATTCTCGCTAGAAATGTGGGGAGGAGCTACATATGATGTTGCATATAGATTCTTAAATGAATCACCATGGATAAGATTACAAAAACTAAGAAAAGAAATACCAGATATATTATTCCAAATGTTATTTAGAGCTTCAAATGGTGTTGGATATACTAACTATCCAGACAATGTTATAACTAAATTTATAAAAGAAGCAGCAGAACAAGGAATAGACGTGATAAGAATATTTGACTCACTTAACTGGGTTGAAAATATGAAATTATCAATAGATGCTGGTCTAGAAACTGGAAAAATAGTAGAAGCTACTATGTGTTATACAGGAGATATTCTAGATCCTTCTAAATCTAAATATAATCTTGAATATTATATAAATATGGCTCAAGAATTAGAAGCATTAGGAACAGATATAATCTGTATAAAAGATATGGCAGGTTTATTAAAACCACAAGCAGCTTATACTTTAATAAAAGCATTAAAAGACAATGTAAAAGCTCCAATACATCTACATACTCATGATACTAGTGGTAATGGTGTTGCTACTTGCTTAATGGCTTCTAAAGCTGGTGTAGATATAGTTGATACAGCTTTACAATCAATGGCAGGGCTTACAAGTCAACCATCATTAAATGCAGTAGTAGAAGCTTTAAGATTTGACGAAAGAGATACAAATATAGACTTATTCGGATATGAACAAATAGGCGATTACTACTATGATTTAAGAGAAGTTTATAAAAAATTTGAAAGTGGTTTAACTACTTCTTTCGCACAAATATATCAATACGAAATGCCAGGAGGACAATATTCTAACCTTAAGGCACAAGCAGACAGCTTAGGATTAAAAGATGAATTTGATTCAGTAAAAGAAAACTACAAAAAAGCTAATAAAATATTAGGAGATATAATCAAAGTTACACCATCTTCTAAAGTTGTTGGTGACTTAGCTATATTTATGACTAAAAATAAATTAGACGAAGAAAACATAATAGAAGAAGGTAAAAAATTATCATTCCCAGATTCAGTAGTTGATTACTGTAAAGGTATGATTGGTCAACCAGTTGGTGGAATACCTCAAGACTTACAAGAAGTTGTATTAAAAGGTGAAGCTCCTATAACTGAAAGACCTGGTAAATTAATGCCACTTGCTGATTTTGAAGCTGATAAAAAATACTTAGATGAAAAATTCTCTATGGATTCTAATATAAGAAACATATTAAGTTATGAATTATATCCAAAAGTTTATGAAGACTACCTAAGACATCTTCAAGAATACAATGATATATCTAAACTAGAAAGCCATGTATTCTTCTATGGATTAGATAAAGATGAAGAATGTGATGTTGAAATAGAAGAAGGTAAATCATTATCTATAAGATTAATAGGTGTTGGCGAAGTAAAAGAAAATGGATATAGAACAGTAATATTCAGAATGAATGGTTCTTTAAGAGAAGTTGAAATAAAAGATAATAACTACTCAGGATTAATAAGACAAGTTGAACTTGCTGATATGGATGATCCACTACAAATAGGTGCAGCTATACCAGGTAAAGTCGTTAAAACTCTTGTTAAAAAAGGTGATGTAGTAGAAGAAAATCAACCATTAATAGTAATAGAAGCTATGAAGATGGAAACTAACATAGTCGCTAAAGTTGCTGGTAAGATATCTTCAATAGAAGTTAAAGAAGGAGATATGGTAACAGATAAACAATTATTAATGACTATGGAAGCTGTAGAAGTAGAAGCTGAAGCATAGAGTATATCTTGAAAATAACTTTACTACAGAATAAAAATATTATAATAAAGGGCGAACTTTGTAATAAGTTCGTCTTTTTTTATAACGAAAAAAGTCATAAAGAGTAGAAAAAACATATGTAAAAAAGTATGTTAAATTCAGTATACAAAAAACGATTACATTATTTAAATAACAATAAAAAAATTACAAATATAAAGAGGAAAAATATACTTATATGTAGAAATATATTTAACTATAAAGTAAATAATTCTTTTTAATATGGCATATAATGTAATAAAAGGGATTATATATTATAAAATATATAAAATAAAAATATTAAGGAAATAAATGACTTAAATTTTTATAACAAACAAAGGTAGGTGCTCTTATGAAAGTATATGATAGTAACAATTTAAGAAATATTGCGATTTTAGGACATAGTGGTTGTGGGAAAACTAATTTAATTGAAGCAATAGCATATACTGCTAATCTTACAAGTAAAATACCACAATTAAGTGATAAAACTAATATGACTTATAGTATGGGACTAGTACCAGTAGAATACAATGGTATCAAATATAATTTATTAGATACTCCTGGCTACTTCGATTTTTGTGGAGATGTAATTTCATCTTTAAGAGCTTGTGCAGCAGCAGTTATAGTAATAGATGCAACAAACCCTATACAAGTAGGAACAGAAAAATCACTAGAATTTACAGAAAATATGCCTAAAATAATGTTTATCAATAAAATAGACAACGAAAAGGCAAGATATAAAGATGCAATAGACATGTTAAGAGAAAAATACGATAAAAAAATAGTACCAATGATAATACCTGAATACAAAGATAAACAATTCGTTAAATTACATAACATATTAGATAATTTACAAGAAGCATATGATGGTGATTTTGAACAACAAGTATTAGCTATAAAAGAAGGCTTAATGGAACTTGTTGCAGAATCTGATGATGCATACTTAGATAAATACTTCAGTGGTGAAGAATTTACTGAAGAAGAATTACAAAAAGGAATCACAATAGGTATAAAAAGAGGGGATATAATCCCAGTTATATGTGGTTCAACTATAAATAATATAGGAACAAAAGAAATATTAGAAACTCTAGAATCTTATATTTATCCAGGACATATAGATAGTGATGCTCCATTTAGAGGACAAGTATTCAAAACAATGGTAGACCCATTCACAGGAAAAATGTCTTATATCAAGATTATAGAAGGTACTCTAAAGAAAGATATGGAAGTTATAGATATAACTCAAGATAAAAAAGAAAAAATATCTAACATATACACTACATTAAAAGGTAATTTAGATGAACTTGAAGAAGCAAAAGCTGGTGACATAGTTGTAGTAACTAAAGTTGGTGATTTAAAAACTGGTGATACAATAGCAGCAAAACCTGATGCTGTACCACTAGACCCAATAGAATTACCAAAACCACAAATTTATTATGCAATAGTACCTAAAAATAAAGGTGACGAAGAAAAAATTGCTTCTTGCTTAAATAAAGTTTCAGAAGAAGATCCAACTATCCATTGGTATAGAAATCCTGAAACAAAACAAACTCTTGTTGGTGGACAAGGTGAATTACACATAAACACTATTAAAAAACAAATGAAAGAAAAATATGGAGTAGATTTTGACCTAGAAGATATCAAAGTTGCTTATAGAGAAACAATAAAAGGAAGCTCAAATGTCCAAGGTAAACATAAAAAACAATCTGGTGGACGTGGCCAATATGGTGATGTTAAGATAAGATTCTCAAGATCTACAGAAGACTTTGATTTCTCAGAAGAAATATTTGGTGGTTCTGTTCCAAAATCATATATACCAGCAGTAGAAAAAGGTTTAAGAGATTCTATGCAAAAAGGTATATTAGCAGGTTATCCAGTTACAAATATTAAAGCAGTATTATATGATGGTTCTTACCATGATGTAGACTCTTCAGAAATGGCATTTAAAACTGCTGCTTCTATAGCATTTAAAAAAGGTATGCAAGAAGCTAAACCAATATTATTAGAACCTATAATGAAATTAAAAATAACAGTTCCAGAAGAATACATGGGCGATGTTATGGGGGATATAAATAAGAGAAGAGGTAAAATTTTAGGTATGGAACCTGATGATAAGGGCAAACAAGTTATATTTGCTGAAGCACCTCAAAGTGAAACATTTAAATATGCTATAGATTTAAGAGCTATGACTCAAGGTAGAGGTCAATTTGAAATGGAAATAGAAAAATATGAAGAAGTTCCAGGACAAATAGCTAAAAAAATAATTGAAGAAGCTCAAAATAACTAGTATTTAAAAATAATATCAATGGGGATTTATACAGGGTAATCCTGTACAAATCCCTTTTTGTTGTGATTAGATATAAAAAAGTATATAATTATAAATAATAATCAAAAAAGCATATCAATAGCTTTAAAATAGTAAAATAATTATAATAAATAAAGTTATTTGCATTGAATTAACACAAATAAGGTAATAATAATATTATGTGTTATAAAGAAATCTATATATTTTCAAGTATTATAAAAATTTAAATCAAGACACTAGAGATATTACAGATTTCTACTTTATTTGTAAGGAGGGATAATATGTTATGTCAAAAATGTAACAAAAAGGTAGCAACAGTTTTTATAAGTACAATTGTTAATGGTAAAAATACTCAAATGTATTTATGCACAGATTGTGCTAAAGAATTGCATGATAACATGAACCCTGACATCAAAATTCCTTTTCCAATAAACGATATTTTGACAAATATGGAATTGAGTGAAGATACAATAAATGAATGGATAAATGAGTTTAAGGACATGGAAGATAAAGGGCAAATCGAGGAATTAGTGCAACATGAAAATCCAGAAACTTTACAACATAATAATCAACATGAAGATATTACATGCAATTTCTGTAATACATCCTTCGATGAATACAAGAAAACTGGAAAATTAGGTTGTGGAAAATGCTATTCTACATTTAGAAAACAACTGAAACCTATAATTGAGGGGATTTATGGATATTCAGAACATATAGGAAAATTCCCTAAAAATGAATTTAAAGATACTGAAATAGTTAAAACAGTAGAACAATTAAAAGAAAAGTTAAACATGGCTATTCAAGAAGAGGAATATGAACAAGCAGCAAAACTTAGAGATGAAATACTACAACTAGAAGCTAATGATATGTAGGAGGAATTTATATGGAACAAAGTGCAGTAATAAAATCAAAAGTAGATATATCAAGAAATTTAAATGGTTACTCATTTCCACATAAGTTATCTAGTCAAGAAGCTGAAATTATAATACAAAAAGTAAAAAATGTTTTTTCTGATTCTAAATACGATTTTACCTTACATAAGATAAATGAATTAAGTCAAAGTGAATTAGATTTGCTAGAAGAAAGAGAATTAATGGATGATGAATTTTTAATAAATGCAAATGGGGCACTACTTTTTAATTCAGACAAAACAATATGTATATTAATAAATGGATTAGACCATATAAAAATACAAGTAATTGGATATAATGACATTAAAGGTTTATATAAAATAGCAAATGAAATAGATGACACATTAGAATCACATTTAGAATATGCTTTTGATAAAGACTTAGGATATTTAACAACATGCCCTATTAATGTTGGAACAGGGCTTAAAGTTACTAATACTGTACATATACCATCAATCGAAAAACTAAAACAAGTAGATGACTACTATAAAATAGCACATAAAATAGGGGTTAATTTTAAAGGGGTATATGGAAAAACAAAATCAATATTAGGAAGTTTATACAAAATATCTAACACTATAATGATTGGAAGATCCGAAGAAAACATTATACAAAGTGTGGAAAGTATCTCAAATGATTTAAGTAAAAGGGAATACGAATCTAGAGAGATATTAAAAAACGTACACAAAATAGATTTGGAAGATGAAATTTTTAGATCTTTAGCAATATTATCAAGTGCAAGAGTAATTACTAATTCAGAATTAATGAAATGTTTATCTAATGTAAAATTAGGAATAGAAATGGGTTACATAGACGATGTTAATTTAGAAAAAGTAATAAATTTCATGACAGGAAAACAACCTTATTTAAAAATTATAAGTGCATATGACGAAGAAGATAAAATAGAAAGAGCATCTTATATTAGAAGGGAATTTAGTCTAGCTAATAGAAATAATAAATAATATTATTTCGTATCTATACAGATAAATTATCGGTATAGAATTGATAGGAGGGATTGGTATGTACTTCAATAGATTTACTCAGGGGGCCAAAGCTGCTATAGATCTTGGTAAAAATTGCGCGAAAAGCTTAGGACATAGAGTAGTAGGAACAGAACATTTAGTAGTTGGACTTTTAAGAGAAAAAGACGGTATCGCAGCGAGAGTACTTAAAAATTTAGGTATGGATGTAAATACCTTTGAGAATAAATTAATAGAAATAGAGGGTAAAAGTAATCCGATTGAAGAAGATATACCTCTAAGTCCACGTTCAAAACAAATTCTAGAAAAAGCGTTTGTTTTTGCTAATAAATTAAAAACAAATTACATAGGAACAGAACATATACTACTAGCAATTGCTCAAGAAGGTGAAGGTCTAGGTATAAAAATACTTAGCAGTTTAGGTGTAGATCAAAGAGATATAGTAGAATCAATTATGAAAATGATGGGAGTTGAAAATTATTCAATGGAACCAGCTGAAAAAAGTGATGTAAATAAAGAGAAATCTTCAAAATCCAAACTTTTAGATAAATATGGTGTAAACCTTACAGAAGAAGCAAAGAAGGGAAAAATAGATCCTGTTATTTGTAGAGAAAAAGAAATACAAAGGGTAATCCAAATTTTAAGCAGAAGAACAAAAAACAACCCTGTCCTTATTGGGGACCCTGGTGTCGGTAAAACTTCTGTGGCAGAGGGATTAGCAACAAATATCTCAAGAGGAAGAGTTCCAGATACTCTAAAAGATAAATCACTATATACTTTAGATATGGGAAGTTTATTAGCAGGAGCTAAATACAGAGGTGAATTTGAAGAAAGAATAAAACAAGTAATTGATGAAGTTAGGGATAAAGAAAATATAATTCTATTTATAGATGAATTACATACAATTGTAGGTGCAGGTTCTACAGGTGATGGTTCAATTGATGCATCAAATATTTTAAAACCTGTATTAGCAAGAGGGGAAATGCAAATAATAGGAGCAACAACTATTGATGAATACAGAAAGCATATAGAAAAAGATGCAGCATTAGAACGTAGATTCCAACCTGTATTAGTAGAAGAACCAACAAAAGAAAATGCAATTAAAATCCTAGAAATACTTAGAGATAGATACGAAGCCCATCACAAAGTAAAAATAACAGATGGAGCTATAAAAGCTGCCGTTGATTTATCAGTAAGATATATAACAGATAGATTCTTACCAGATAAGGCAATAGATTTAATAGATGAAGCTGGTTCAAGAGTAAGACTAAAAGAAAATACTCCACCAGATGAGATTAAAGAATTAGAAGATAAAATAGAAAGTATAAATAATGAAAAAGAAGAGGCAGTAAGATGCCAAAACTTTGAAAAAGCAGCTAAAGTTAGGGACGAACAAAGAAAATTAAAAGAACAATTAGAGCAAGTTAGGGAAACTTGGAACAGTTCAAATAAAGAAAAAGATACAGTAAATGAAGAAGTAATCGCAGATATTGTCTCTATGTGGACTGGTATACCTGTAAATAAAATACTTGAAGAAGAAGCAGAAAAATTATTAAATATGGAAAGTATTTTACATAACAGAGTAGTTGGACAAGAAGAAGCTATAAAATCTATTGCTACTGCAATAAGAAGAGCAAGAGCAGGAATAAAAGACCCTAGCAAACCAATTGGTTCATTCTTATTCTTAGGCCCAACAGGTGTAGGTAAAACAGAACTAAGTAAGGCCTTAGCAGAAGCTCAATTTGGAGATGAAAATCAAATAGTAAGAATCGATATGTCTGAATATATGGAAAAACACACAGTATCTAGATTAATAGGTTCACCTCCAGGATATGTAGGATATGACGAAGGTGGGCAACTTACAGAACAAGTTAGGAAAAAACCATATTCAGTAATATTATTTGATGAAATTGAAAAAGCACATCCAGATGTATTTAATATTTTATTACAAATATTAGACGATGGTAGACTTACTGACTCTAAAGGTAGAACAGTTGATTTTAAAAACTGTATAATAATATTAACTTCGAATGTTGGGGCTACTATAATAAGAAAACAAAACAGATTAGGTTTTGGAATGGTAGACGAAAAAACAGCACAAAAAGACGAATATGAAAAAATGAAAGAAACTATTATGGTCGAAGTGAAAAAGCAATTCAGACCAGAATTTTTAAATAGAATAGATGATATAGTAGTATTCCATTCATTAACTAAAGAAGATATTTCTAGCATAGTTATCTTAATGTGCAAAGACCTTAAAAATAGGCTAAAAGATTTAGATATTAATTTAGAAATGAAACAAGATGCAATTGATTTAATTGCAAAAGATGGTATTGATTTAGAATATGGTGCAAGACCATTGAAAAGATCTATACAAAATAATTTAGAAAATGAGTTATCTGAATTAATTTTACAACAAGTAATCAAAGCTGGAGATGATGTTGTTGCAGATGTAAAAGACGACAAGATGATATTTACAGTTCAATAAAATATAAAAATTTGATTATTGTTAATAGGGGAGCTAAAACTCCCCTATTTTAGATAAAATATTTTTAATTTAAAAAGATATAAAGTTTGATATCGAATATATTTCAAACAATGTATTATATGAGTTTAATAAAAAAATAATTTCCTTTTTAAGGATTATGTAAGAAATATTTTATATTATTACAATAAGATATATGTTATTCTAATAATATAATTAGATGTTAAGGGTGATAAAATTAATGGCAAAAATAAGAACGAAATATGTATGTCAGTCATGTGGTTATGAGACAAGTAAATGGATGGGTAAATGCCCTGAATGTATGAAATGGAATTCTTTCGTAGAAG
>OLNJ01001463.1_pt1 | contig 12329 bp, 9 predicted proteins | sample 1672191 | NCBI WGS metagenome assembly OLNJ01 (sample SAMEA3136657, study PRJEB25190) | human gut metagenome | biome: human gut; feature: human-associated habitat; material: faeces | place: Austria | collected 2013 | reverse complement strand
TTTTGCTGTATAAAATTTATATTGATTTACTCCGCGTTGAACACATACTGGTCCATCCGGCGGAAAGCTTCCTCGATGCGGGCGCGGGGCGAGGCCAGATTGATGCGCAGATGGCAGGGGCCGTGGAACATCACACCGTCCTGCACTGCTGCGCCGACGGCCCAGCAGGCTTTCTCCACGTCCTGAATGCTTTTGCCGTGGGCGGCGCACCAATCGGTGCAGTCCACAAAGAGCATATAGGTGCCCTCGGGCTTTGCGACACGGACGCCTCTGAAGTGCCGGGCGATATAATCGCAGGCGAAGTCCACGTTGCCGGTCAGGGTCTCGCACAGCTCGTCGGCCCAGACATAGCCCTCGGGGCGGTAGGCGCCGATGAGAGCGTGCATCGAGAGGACGTTCATGGAGTTGTAGTGGCAGAGGGAGGATTCTTTTGCGATGCGGTCGCGCCACCACGGGTCGTAGACGATGTGGTAGCTGCCGATGAGACCGGCGAGGTTGAAGGTCTTGGAGGGGGCGTAGAGGGCGGCAGTCCGCATCCGGGCGTCCTCGCTGATGGACTGGGTGGGGATGTGCCTGTGGCCGGAGAGGATGATGTCCGACCAGATCTCGTCCGAGACGACGTAGACGTTATACTTTTTGTACAATTCCATCGCCTTTTCCAGCTCCCACCGCTCCCAGACGCGGCCGCAGGGGTTGTGGGGGCTGCACAGGATGGCGGCATGGATGTGCTCTTCGGCCAGATGCTTCTCCATGTCGGCGTAGTCCATCCGCCAGATGTCGGCTTCGTCCTGCACCAGCGGGGAGTGGACGATGTCATAACCGTTGTCGGTCAGGCAGTGGGTGAAGCCGATGTAGGTGGGGCTGTGCACCAGCACCTTATCGCCCCGGGAGCAGACGCAGTTCAGCGCGCTGATGACGCCGCCCAGAACGCCGTTCTCGTAGCCGATGGCCTCGGCGGTCAGGCCGGTGACGCCGTTGCGCACAGACTGCCAGCGGATGATGGAGTCATAATATTCGGGCGTCGGGTCGAAGTAGCCGAAGGCCGGGTGCTGCACCCGCTCGATGACGGCCTGCTGGATGGTGGGCAGACAGACGAAGTTCATGTCCGCCACCCACATGGGGATGGCGTCGAACCCGGGCCGGGGCGCATCGGGCGCAAAGCCCTTGCCCAGTCCGTCTACGGCGATGGCATCCCGGCCATGACGGTCGGGCAGGGTGGTGAAATCGTATTTCATGCGGCACTTCCTCCTGTGGATGCAAAAAAGGCTTCCTCCGAAGAGAAAGCCATAGGTGCAGAAGATCAGCCCTCGAGCAGCTCGACGGTCTTCATCTTGACAGCGGTCTTGGGTTTATCGTTCCAGTCGGTGGGGACGGATGCGATCCTGTCCACGACATCCATGCCGGAGACGACCTTGCCAAAGGCGGCATACTGGCCGTCGAGGTGGGGTGCGTCCTCATGCATGATGAAGAACTGGCTGCCGGCGCTGTTGGGGTTCATGCTGCGGGCCATGCTGATGACGCCGCGGGTGTGCTTGATGGGGTTGTTGACGCCGTTGGCAGCAAACTCGCCCTTGATGTTCCAGCCGGGGCCGCCGGTGCCGTTGCCCAGCGGGCAGCCGCCCTGGATCATAAAGCCGGGGATGACGCGGTGGAAGGTCAGACCGTTGTAGAAGCCCTGACCGACCAGCTTCTTGAAATTCTCACAGGTGATGGGGGCAGCTTCCTCGTTCAGCTCGATGTCGATGACGCCGCCGTCTTCCATAGTAATGCGAACCATAGTTTTCACAATGCTCCTTTTATCATAGCCCGTTTCGGGGTGGGTGCGGCAGATGCTCTGCCGAAGCTCCCCTTTAGTATACCATACCTTTTGCAGAGCGCAACGGCGCAGATGCAACCTTTTTGTAAAGAATCACCGCATTTCCACCATATCCTGCCAAAAACGCTTGGGACAGTGGCTCATCCGGCCCTTTTCGCTGTGGCGGGCCTTGATCTCCAGCGTGTCGTAGAACTGCTTCCAGAGCGCCTGAAGCTCCTGCTCCCGAGCGCTGGGCGGGGGAAGGGTGAGCGGTGCGGCCAGCTCGAGGAGCTTGGCCTCGTGGCCCTGATAGAGTAACACCGCCTGATGAACGGCGTCGTATATCATGAAGTCCTCCTCCGGGAAGCGGGCGCAGAAATGCCCCCGCAGCAGGGGGAGAATGTAGTTTTTGGGGTGGATGACCGCACCCAGCATCCCGTCGTGCTCTTCGAAGCGGACGAAGCCCTGAAACTTGTCCACCTCCCAGTCGAGGCTCTTTTTCATCTCGTAAAGGGGTGCTACGTCCGGGTGGCCCATCCGCTTGACCGTGCCGGGGCCGAGGGCGAAGGCCAGATGCAGAAAGCGGATGAGCAGCAGCTCTTTCTCCTCCTGTCCGGAGAGAAAATCCCGGCTGACGAGGTACTCTGTCTCCCGGCCCAGCTTTTTCCCAAGGCTGGAAAAGACCCGCCGGGCCTTGGTGGAGTCCGTCTCGATGTCCCGGACAGGGTAGAGGGTGGCCGTCTCCCGCTGGGGCGTCCAGACCGCAAAGGGGATCTCGTGCTGGACGAAGCTCTCGAACACGCAGCACAGAAAGCCCTCGAAGCTGCCGTCGTAGAGGTAGACCACATCGGCGTCGTGGAGCTTCCGGGCCTTCGGCGGGGTCACAACGCTCTCGCCAGACATTGCACTGCCTCCTCCCGCACCATCCGCTGGGCCGCCCGGGGCGGCACGCCCTGCGCAACGAGCCGGTCCACCGCCGGCGGGGCGAAGAGGCTCAGCTGTTCGGCCCCGGCACTGAAGACGTTGGGGTCGATGAGTGCCCGGGTGATGCGCTCCCGTCCGGCGCTGCCCCGGCCCGGGTGCGCCCCCGAAAAGCCCCGGCAGGTGATGAAATACTGTGCCCGCTTGAGCACGACGCCCATCCGCTTCAGCTCGTCGAGGCCGAGGTCGGACAGCCGCCGCGCCTCCCGGATGCGGCGGGCGCTCTTGGGCCCGATGCCCGGCACCCGCAGCAGCATCTCGAAAGGGGCACGGTTGATGTCCACCGGGAACAGCCCGTAGTGCTGGACGGCCCAGTTGCACTTGGGGTCGAGGTAGGGGTTGAAGCTCTGGTTGTCTTTGTCTAGGATCTCGTCGGCCCTGAACTGGTAGAAGCGGAGCAGCCAGTCGGCCTGATAGAGCCGGTGCTCCCGCAGCAGGGGCGGCTTTGTGTCCAGTGCGGGCAGGCGGGTGTCGTCCGACACCGGGATGTAGGCCGAGTAGAACACCCGCTTGAGGCCGTATTTCTGGTACATCCCCTCGGAGAGCTGTAAAATGTGGTAGTCTGTCTCGGGCGATGCGCCGACGATCATCTGGGTGCTCTGGCCGGCAGGGGCGAACTTGGGGGCGTGGCGGTAGAGGGTCAGCTCCTTTTTGCTCTCCTCGCCCGCCGCCGAGATCTGCTTCATGGGCCGGAAGATGGAGTGGCGGCCCTTGTCGGGGGCGAGGAGATGGAGGCTCTGCTCGCTGGGCAGCTCGACGTTGACGCTGAGGCGGTCGGCGAGGAAGCCCATCTGCCGGATCAGCTCCGGGCTTGTGCCGGGGATGGTCTTGGCATGGATATAGCCGCCGAAATGGTATTCGTTCCGCAGCAGCCGCAGGACGGAGAGCATCCGCTCGGTGGTGTAGTCGGGGGTGCCCAGCACGGCGCTGGACAGGAAAAGCCCCTCGATGTAGTTGCGGCGGTAGAACTCGATGGTCAGCTCGGCCAGCTCCCGGGGCGAAAAGGTGGCCCGGGGCACGTCGTTGGACTTCCGGTTGACGCAGTAGCTGCAATCAAAAGCACAGCAGTTGCTCATCAGGACCTTCAGCAGGCTGACGCAGCGGCCGTCTGCGGTGAATGCGTGGCAGCAGCCCGGCGCGTAGCAGCTGCCGAGAGTACCGGCCCTCGCCGCACGGGACGCGCCGCTGGACGTGCAGGCGACGTCGTATTTTGCACTGTCGGCCAGAATGGTGAGCTTGTCCATCAGCGACTGTTCCATAAAACTCCACCTCCCGAAGGGGATATGACCCCCTTACCCCCACGGAAATGCCCGGGGAGAGGGGCGAGGCTCACCACTTGGCCTTCGTCTCGACCACACGGCCTGCGATGTGCAGGCGGTTCAGGTCATCGCCCTTGATGACCAGCTCGTTGTAGGCGGGGTTGAAGGGCTGCAGCACGACGCAGTTGCCCCGCTGGATATACCGCTTGAGGGTGCCTTCGCCCTCGTCGCCGTAGACCAGCACGCCCAGATCGCCGTTTTCCAGCGTGTCCTGCTTGTGGACGAGGGCGAGGTCGCCGTCCTGAATGCGCGGCTCCATGCTGTCGCCCCGGACGACGAGGTAGAAATAGTTGGAGGGGTCCTTGACGCGGGCATACTCCTGCCCGTAATCCTCCTCAAAGGCCAGCGCGCCGTACCCGGCCTTCACGGTGCCGATGACCGGGATGAGGCTCTCGGCGTAGTTGCCGAAAAAGCGCTCCTCGGGGGTGGCTGCGTTGGACACCGGGCGGTAAAGCCCCAGCAGGAAGTCTGCCGTGGTGCTCAGGATCTCGGCGATGCGGGCCACCGTGGCGGGGTCGGGGGAGGATTTGCCGCTTTCCCACTTGCCGACGGCCTGCTGGGTCACTCCCAGTTTGGATGCCAGCTCCGCCTGACTGATCCCCTTCTGCTTGCGGCACTGCTTCAAAAGCTCTGAAAACGACATGGTCGTACACTCCTTTACTCCGAGGTTAAAATCTTACATCTCTATTGTACAACAAAAAGATGTTTTTGTAAAGAGAAAAATGAGGGCTTCGCCAAAAAAAGGTTGTCGATGGGCGGGGGTCTGCGGGAATGTCTGAAAAAGTTGAAATTAAGGCTTGACAGAACGGCGAAAATCTGGTAAATTAAATAGGCATTCGGTACGGCGTGTGCGAGTGCCCACGAGGAGAGATGTCCGAGTGGTTTAAGGAAGCAGTCTTGAAAACTGCCGTACGGCAACGTACCGTGGGTTCGAATCCCACTCTCTCCGCCATTTTTTTGAATAAGTGTAACGCACTTTGCTCTGGAGTAGTACTCAAGAGGCCGAAGAGGCGCCCCTGCTAAGGGCGTAGGTCGTCTAAACAACGGCGCGAGGGTTCAAATCCCTCCTACTCCGCCAAGAAAAAGCTCGATGGTTCATTGAAACCATCGGGCTTTTTCCATTTTTATGCGGTTTTTGCAGCGCTTCGGAGCACGGGGGGGCTGCTTTTGCGCCCCGGAGCGCAGGGTCATTTCAGTGCATCGGCAAGGATGCTCAGCAGGCGGGGGACGTCCAGCGGCTTTGCGATGTGGCCGTTCATGCCGGCCTTCAGCGCGTTCTGGCGGTCCTCCTCAAAGGCGTTCGCCGTCATGGCAAAGATGGGGATGCCGGCCTTTTTCGCATCCGGCAGGGCGCGGATCCGCCGCGTCGCCTCGTAGCCGTCCATGTTGGGCATCTGGATGTCCATCAGGATCAGGTCATACTGGCCGGGCGCAGCCTGCTCCATCTTCTGGACGGCGATCGCGCCGTCCTCGGCAGAATCCACCACAAAGCCCGCTTCCGTCAGAAACTCCATTGCGATCTCGCGGTTCAGCTCGTTGTCCTCCACCAGCAGGAGCTTTTTCCCCTGAAAGGCGGAAGCCTTCGGTTCCGGCAGGCGGGGAGACACCTCGGCAGAGAACGGCTCAGACAGGATCTTGCGCAGCTCGGAAAGGAACAGCGGCTTCTCGCAGAAGGCGGTCACTCCGGCCGCGCGGGCTTCTTCCTCGATGTCGGCCCAATCGTAGGCGGTCAGGATGATGATGGGGCAGTTGTGCCCGATCACCTTGCGGATCTGACGCACGATCTCGATGCCGTTCATATCGGGGATGAGCCAGTCGATGATGTAGACGCTGAATTCATCGCCCCGCTCCACCGCGTACTTGGTGCGGATCACTGCCTCCTTGCCGGAGATCGTCCACTCCGGCCGCATCCCGATCTTGGACAGCATGGTGCTGACGCTCAGGCAGGTGTCGGTGTCGTCGTCCGCCACCAGTGCGCGCAGCCCTTCCAGCTGCGGGAGCTGCCGCTGCTCCACCTTCTGCTCACAGCGTGCAAAGCAGAGGTCCACGATGAACTCGCTGCCCTTGCCCGGCTCGCTCTCGATGGCGATGGTGCCGCCCATCAGGTCCACGATGTTCTTGGTGATGGACATTCCGAGGCCGGTGCCCTGAATGCCGCTGACGGTGGAGCTTTCCTCCCGGCTGAACTCCTCAAAGATGTGCTTCTGGAACTCCGCGCTCATGCCGATGCCATTGTCCTTGATGCGGAACTCATAGCGGGCACGCCCGGTGGGCGCACCGTTCTTCTGGGCGATGCGGAGGCTGATCATGCCGCCGGTGGGGGTGAACTTGATGGCGTTGGACAGAATGTTCAGCAACACCTGATTCAGCCGCAGCGGGTCGGTGATGATGTCCTCGTTCTCCACATCCATGGTGTCGATGAAGAGCGACAGCCGCTTGGCCGAGACATTGGGCTGGATGATGGAGCGCACATCGTGGACGAGATCCGGCAGATGCACTGCGCGCTCCTCGAGCTTTACTTTTCCGCTCTCGATGCGGCTCATATCCAGCACATCGTTGATGAGGGAGAGGAGGTGCTGGCTGGAAGTGGAGATCTTTTTCAGGTAGTCCAACACCTGCTCCCGGTTGTCGATGTGGGTCGCAGCCAGAGAGGTGAAGCCGATGATGGCGTTCATCGGGGTGCGGATGTCGTGGCTCATGTTGAACAGGAACTCCCGCTTGGCGCGGTTTGCTGCCCCCTCGTGCTGGAGCGCGATCTCCAGCTTGCGGTTCTGCTCCTCCAGCTGGGTCTGATACTTCTTCTCCTGCTCCTTTTTCTGCTGCTCCATCTCCTGTGCCGAGCGCCTGCGCAGCGTTTGAAGGACGACCACGAGCAGGATATAACCGGCCAGTGCCATCAGGATGGTGGAGACGGACGCACGGAAGATCGTTCTGCCGTCTGTATACGCATAGAGGTCAAAGGTACGCCCGTGGCTGTACATCCCGAAATAGGAGCCGGAGCCGTCCCAGCCGCGGGTGTGGGTCAGCATCTCCGCGACCCCGACTTTGCGAATCTTCTGTACCGTCGGGCTGTCCGTGGTGTCCTGCCCGATCAGCTCCGGGCGGTTGGAGGCGATGACCTGATTGTTCTGCACGATGAACAGGGTGCCGCTGGTCTCTTCCGGGTAGCCATCCAAAATGCTCTGGACCGACAGCGCCGTCCCTTCGACAAGCGCCGCCGGGGTGTACCGATAGGTGAGCAGGATGGCCGCGCCGCTGCCTGCCCGGTGTGCCGTCACATCCACGACAGACCCGTCTTCCAGCAGGACGCGCTTCATATAGGTCTTCTGCGGGTAGCGGAAGACATCCAGAGCGGCATCGGTCCTGAGCTGGTCGCCAAACCGGGCATAGCCGACCCCGTTCGCGGTATACTCGCAGAGGAGCGTGCCCTCCGGGTCAAGGACGGAGATGCCGGTGAGCCAGAGCCGTTCGGTTTCCTTTTTCAGGCACTGCGGGTCGGAGAAGTCCAGCGCGGGGTCATCGGCCAGCGCCTGCACCGAGACCGCCGTGCGGCGAAGGGTCTTCGCGGCAACGGTATCGTTGTATTTTTCGTAGCGGGTGGACTGCGATTTGACAAAATCGAGGATCTGGCAAAAGCGCTCTTCCGTTGTGCACAGCGCTTTCCAGTTCGAGAAAAAGACGACGCCTGCCATGAAGAGCACGCCGACGATCAGATAGAGCGCCCAGATCCGCGCAGCCGGAGCGGGCTTATTTTTATGTTCCAATGGTGTCCACCTCCAGATACTGCGAAGGGTTTTCGAGATATTTGCCGACGATCTGCTCCAGCGTGCCGTCTTCGCGCAGCTGCGCAAAGGTATCGTTCAGCTGGCTGTCCAGCCCCCGGCTGTCGTTCGTTGCAAAGGCCACGCCCAGCCCGGTGACGAGCAGCGGCTCGGACAGGATGCGGAACGCCACGGAGTTGTCCTTCATATATTGCAGGATGGTCGTCTCATGGGAGGCGATGGCGTCCACGTAGCCGCAGCCCAGCAGCGCATACTGGATGCTGCGGTCTTCGATGCTGAACACATCGACCCCCTGCGGGAGGCGGGGGTCGGAGCCGCTGAGAAAAAGCTCCTCCGGCTTGCCGGTGCTCTGGACGGCGATGCTCTTTCCGGCAAGATCGCTGAGGGACTGGATGCTGCTGTCGTCATTCACGGCGACCACCTGACGGCTCACCATGTAAGGCCCGGCCCAGTGGTAGAGCGCTTCGCGCCCCTCCATGGAAAAGCAGCCCCAGATGCAGTCGATGGCACCGCTCTCCACGAGAGTGGTCTTCTGCTCCCAGTCGATCGGCTCGAACCGGGTGGAATACCCCATGCGGCGGAACGCTTCGGTGGCGATCTCCACATCGATCCCGGCGGGAACGCCGTCGTTGTTCAGATAAATATAGGGAGGATAGGTGTCGCTTCCCACAACGATCTGGGGGAGGCCGCCGTCCTTCGCTTTCGTCTCTCCGCAGGAGGTCAGGCCCCCGGCGGCCGCAGAGGCCGCCAGCAGCCCGCACCCGCGCAGAAAGGCACGGCGTGAGATTCTGTGTTTCATTCCTTCTCCTGTTTTTCCTGCATCTGCGGATGCAGTTTTTCGTTCAGTTCGTCCTGTGTGTCCGTCAGGCATTGCAGCAGCAGCGGGTTGAACGCGCCGCATTCGCCGTTCTGGATCATCTGCACCGCTTTCTCGTGGGAGAAAGCCTTTTTATAGCAGCGCTCGCTGGTCAGGGCGTCGTACACGTCGGCCAGCGCGACCAGCTGTGCGCTGATGGGGATGTCGTCGCCCTTCAGCCCATCCGGGTAGCCCCGGCCATCCCAGCGCTCGTGGTGCCAGCGGGCGATTTCGTAGGCGGTCTGCAGCAGCGGCTCCTCGCCGAAATTTTCCAGCTTTTGCAGCATCTCCGCGCCCAGCATACTGTGGGTCTTGATGACCTCAAATTCCTCCGGGGTCAGCCTGCCGGGCTTGTTGAGGATCTTTTCGTCGATGCCGATCTTGCCGATGTCGTGGAGGGTAGAGGCCAGCGGAATCAGATCCTGCTGTTCTGCAGAAATCGAGTAGTTGTTGCTGATCTCCAATAGACGGTGGAGCAGCATTTCTGTGATGATACGGATATGCCGCACATGAGCACCGCTTTCGCCGTTGCGGAACTCTACGATATGGCTCAGCACACCAACCAGCGTATCCGTATTATTTTCACGGGCGCGGATCTGGTCGGACACCATCTTCACCAGCCGCCGCTGCTTGGCATACAGCTTGATGGTGTTGGTCACGCGGCGGTATACGATGCGTGCATCGAAAGGTCGATTGACATAATCACTCGCGCCTAGTTCATAGGACTTCCGAATTACAGCGTTAGAGTCATCGCTGGAGATCATGATGACCGGGATGTCCTCGATGGTGTGGTTGGCGTTCATGGCCTTGAGCACCTCGAAGCCATCCATGACCGGCATGTTGATGTCCAGCAGCACCAGTGCGATGTTCCCGGCCTCCGCCTGCATTTTTTCCAGGCATTCTTGTCCGTTTTCTGCTTCAAGAATGCTGTAATCGCCGCCCAGAATCTCCTTTAGCAGCATGCGGTTCATTGCGGAGTCATCCACAAGTAAGATCTGCGACTTATTCTGTAAAAGTTTTTCCAGCGCTGCAAGACTATGCCCCGGAACCTCCGCCATGACGGCATTCTTGCGGCACTTTGCCTGATACATCAGCCGGTCTGCCCGGCGAACCGCATTCTCCATCGGGTCGGTGATGGCCTGCATCGTTCCGCCGATGCTCAGTGAGAGGCGAAAATGCGAATAACCGGGTACAGTAGCCTGCTGCACGGCGGCTCTGATCTGCTCCAGCTTGGCTTGCAGGATGTCGCTCGGAATGCCGGGCAGCACCAGCAGGAACTCGTCCCCGCCGTAGCGGATGAGCAGGTCGGAATCCCGGATGCAGGAGCGGATGGCGGCGGCTGCCGCTTTCAGCGCCATATCACCAGCGTAATGCCCATAGGTGTCGTTGCAGATTTTGAAATCGTCCACATCCATCAGCGCGATGCCTGCGGGGCCGACGATACGGGATGCGATATCCTCATAGTAGCGGCGGTTGTATGCGCCAGTCAGGACATCGTAGTAAAGTTTTGCACGGTAGCTCTCTGTTGTTTCTTGAAGCTTTTCCTCGGCTTCGGCCTGCATCTCTTCCATGCTGGAGCGCTCGAACTGCCATTGCAGGCGACCGATCAGCAGAATGTTCGCAGCGATACCAAGGCCGATCACGATGAGCTTTTGAAGGTTCAAAGAGGTGTAAAGAAAAAAGCTGTGGTCGGTAGAAAAGAAAAACGCGGAGTATAGGAATGCAATGAGGCCGCTTACGATTCCTGCTGCATAGCCGTATTTCACGAGCACAGCAGAAAGAACAACAAAAAGCAGGATATTTGGATTTGGAATATGAAAATTCCAGACGATCAGGCAGGTGCTCAATTGGGCAAGTGCCGATAGCAACATAGGCTTGATTTTATTTGGCTGTTGTTCCATACGCAATACCATCCAATACTTTGATTCATCATGATTGCTCTCTCACAAAAAAAGAGCTGGGCCGCAAATGGGCGGCCCTGCTAGGTCGTGAGTGCCGGTCATCTGCGAAACCGTGCGATTCCACTATTTATTTTCGGGGGGGGGGTAACGCGGAAGCGCTTTTGCGTTCCAGTGAGAACACCATGTCTGGAGTGCGTTCAAAGAATCCTATATCACGTCGCAGCTTGTTCCGCATTTGCAGTAGAACAGGTCAATGAACTGCTGTTTCATTTTGCGTCCGCAGTTCGGACAGATCCGTTTGCTGGCTCCCATAGCCCCTCCGTTTAATATCGACTTTGTTTTCCTAATCGTGTTTAATGTATTTAGTGATAGTATCGATTAATTCCTCCATGTTAATCGGCTTGGAAATATGGTCATTCATGCCTGAATCCAGGGATTCCTGAATATCATCTATAAAAGCATTTGCAGACAAAGCTACAATTGGAATCGTAACTGCATCAGACCGCTCTATACCCAAGGCTCGAATGGCTTTTGCTGCTTGGTGTCCATCCATGTTTGGCATCATAATATCCATCAAAATAAAATCGTATGTGCCTCGTGGATGATTTTTAAACAAATTCACAACTTCTTTTCCGTCTGATGCGCGTGTTACGGTCATACCAGCATCTTCCAGCATTATCGTAGCAAGTTCAGCATTTAAATCATTATCCTCAGCCATAAGAACATGAATACCCGTCAAATCTCTATGTAGATGTTGTTTTTGTTCTGATTGAATAACCTGTTCTGTCAACTCCAGTGGGATCTCCACTGTGAATGTAGAACCTACACCTTTTTTGCTCTCAACAGCAATTGAACCGCCCATCATATCCACATATTTTTTTGTGATGGCCATACCAAGACCGGTTCCCTTATATTGAGTTCTGGCATTAGCATCATCTTCTTGTGAAAACGGATCGAATAATTTTTTCTGGAACTCTTCGCTCATGCCAATACCGTTATCTCGAACAACATAACGAGTTATGATATGTTTCTCATCCGCTCCTGGGTAACTGCTGATATCCAAAGTAATCTTTCCGCCGTCCTTTGTGAATTTCACAGCATTGCCAAGAAGATTCACCAAAACTTCTCGGATACGCACAACATCCGCAAGGACATATGGGTTCTTTGAGATTTCTCGATGTACTTCAAACTTAAGATCTCGATTATAAAGAAGTCCATTCATAATCGCCTGGACGTTATCTGTCAATTGAGTAATGTCCATTGGCTCGGGCGAAATAGTAACTTTTCCACTTTCAATGCGAGTAAAATCCAGAACGTCATTCAACAAAGAGAGAAGATGATTCGAACTTTTTTGAACTTTCTCCAAGCTACCATGAATATCTGAAACCGTGTTCTGGTGAAGCGCAATGTTTGTAAATCCAATAATGGCATTCATCGGCGTTCTGATGTCATGGCTAATACTAAGCAAAAACGCAGATTTTGCTTTGTTGGCAGCATCTGCTTCCTCAGCGGCGGTCATTAATAATTGTTTTTGTTTTTGCTCTTCTGCCTTGCTTTTCTGGTAAACATAATAGGTATATAGACAAATTAAAAGCAATATAGCTCCTGCGACTAAACCGCAGATGATGGAAATATGATTCGTCTTTTCAACCATTCCATAAGCTGATTGCATATCCATTTCAATGCAAAATGCGC
>OLNJ01001460.1_pt1 | contig 12374 bp, 11 predicted proteins | sample 1672191 | NCBI WGS metagenome assembly OLNJ01 (sample SAMEA3136657, study PRJEB25190) | human gut metagenome | biome: human gut; feature: human-associated habitat; material: faeces | place: Austria | collected 2013 | reverse complement strand
TCAATGCTAATCCTCTGTTATTACGACTGGCCCCTACAACCATATAATATTTATTTTCATGCTTCCATACCTTTGGATCGCGGAATGAATCCGGCTGAATACCTTCCGGTGCATCAAAGAGAGGATTTCCGTCATACTTTTCAAAATTTATTCCATCTTCACTTATAGCAAGACACTGGCTTTGCTCACTTCCGTTTCCATGATTTGCAGTTGCCGTATAAAATACATATAACTTACCTTCGTGTTCGATTGCACTGCCGGAAAAACATCCACCTTTTTGATAATCATCATACTCTTCACTGGGTGCCAATGCCAGAGGCAAATATTCCCAATGAACTAAATCTTTGCTGACTGCATGTCCCCAATGCATACAATCCCAAAATCCATTATATGGATTGGTCTGATAAAACACATGATACTGTCCGTTAAAAAAGATCAGTCCGTTAGGATCATTCATCCACCCGCTCTGGGGCATAAAATGATAATGCTGACGCATTTTCCCATTTTGAACAATCATCTTTTTACTGTCAATTTCTTTTTGCGCGTTTTCTATTCTTTGTCTCATTAATATTTTATTCACTGGCTTTCTCCATTCTTATCATCCTTTTACAGCTCCTGCTGTCATTCCCTGAACAATGTATCTCTGTGCAAACATTGATAAAATCATTACCGGGAAGCTAAATAAAAATGCTCCTGCACACATCGGTCCAAGGTCAAGATTATACGCTGACAGGAAACCGGCAAGACCTACTGTAAATGTTTTAGCATTCATACTGGTCAGCAACAGAGAAATAAGGAAATCATTCCATGCCAGGAACAATGTAAATATAAAGGCAGTTGCAAGTCCCGGCTTACAAATCGGCAAAATAACCTTTCTGAATGTCTGAAGGCTGGAAGCGCCATCTACATATGCAGCCTCATCCAAAGTAGACGGTACTCCCTCATAAAAACTAAGCATTGTCCACATTACAAAAGGCATGTTTACTGCCGCATAAACAATAATCAATGCAATTCTGGTATCATACAATCCCATATTACAAATAATCTCATAAATAGGTACTGCAATACTGGATGTAGGAATCATTTTCAGACATAAAATCAATACCACCAGCCCTACTGACAGCTTCGCTCCAGATCTCTGAATAGCATATGCAGCCAGTGAACCCAAGATAACTGCAATAATTGTACTGCAAACTGCTGTAATCAAACTGTTCAGCAGATACCCACCCGCGTTCATTCTTACAAATAATTGAGTGAAATTTTCAACCGAAAAGCTTTTTGGAAGAAAAGATGGCGGAACAGCAATTACCTCTGATCCAGGTTTAAACGAACAACAAATTACATAAATATATGGAAGCAGCCAGAATATCGTAATAATTATAGAAATAATAACTGCTATTTTTAGTTTGATACTATTACCTTTCTTCATTTTGGTCTCCTTATTGAATCCTTTTTATTACTGTTTTTCTTTGACAGCTTTTACTTTTTCTTTGGATTCCATAAACTCTGCATAAATACTAATGTAAACACTACAAGAACTATGATAAAGATAACAGCCATTGCACTGGCATATCCTGTATTATTATACTTTACAAGTGTCTTATAAATAATAATACTGATTGTCTCCGATGAACTGTTAGGTCCACCTTCTGTCATTGCCCAGATAATATCAAAAGTCTTTGCCGCATCTATAATTCTCACTGACAATGCTGTCAACAGAACCGGTTTAATTCCTGGTATTTTTATGTAAAAAATTTCCTGCAGCTTACTTGCTCCATCCATTCTTGCTGCTTCTGACACGCTGGTATCCAATCCCTGAAGGCCAGCCAGAATCATCAGCATCATAAACGGTGTAGTCAGCCATATATCTGCAATACAGCAGGCGATCAATGACCATCTGGAATCTGCAAGCCACAAAATATCACTTGGACTGGACAAGATTCCTATTCTGGTCAGAAACTCATTGACAATACCAAAGTTTGAACTCATCATCAATTTCCAGATAAGACCTGCAACCAGCGGTGCGATCATAAGTGGTGTCATCATTAATGAACGTACTATTTTACTGCCCTTATAATCAAGTTCAAATAATAATGCAAAAATAAATCCTAAAACTGTTTCCACAGATACCGCAATCAAAATATAAATCAATGTATTTTTCAGCTGCTTCAAAAAACCGCCAGCTGTAAATGCTTTAATATAATTATCAAATCCAATAAAAGTTCTGGCTCCTGTAATTCCAACCTTAAAGAAACTGTCAAATACCATTTTAAAAATAGGATAAATCAAAAAGGCACCCATGAAAATCGCGCCAGGAAGAAAAAACAGCAATAGTGTTTTTTTTGATATCAATTTCATAATATTTCCCGCTTTCTTATAAAAATCAAGGGCGATTTACTCCCTGCATCATACATCATAGAAGATTAGTAAATTCATAGTTAGTGTGTTCGATGTCCAGGTAAAATCACCCTTGATTTAATTACATTTTTTATTATTTGGTAGATGTCTGCAATCTGCTTTTTCTTTATTACTTTGTCACTTTACTTCCCAATTGCCTCAATCTCTTCTTTTGCAGATTCAAGGGTTTCTTTCACATCTGCTCCACCAAGACAGGATTCTACAACACCTGTAAGAACCTGCTCTACCTGTGACCAGGTTGAAATCATAGGTCTTGGCTGAGACTGTTTTTCATTCAATGTGTCAAGAACTGCTGTTGTATGCTCATTACCAGCCTCTTTTCCAGCTTCCTCATAAACAGAAGTTCTGCCGGCAATTTTAAGGGTTCCGTTCATATAATCTGCATTATGATCGTACATATATTCTACATATTTCAGTGCCATGTCTTTATTCTCAGAATTTTTCATTACACATTCATACCATGGACCTGTGGTTGCTCCTACTCCTGCACTGCCGGCAATCATTGGTGCACATCCCACCTTATCTGCTCCAAGTGCCTCAACAGCTGCAGGATACTGATGGCTCCAGTTCAACTGCATTGCAACTTTACCATTATTGAAAAGTTCCTGAGACTCTGTAGAAGCAGTAGCCAGAGAATCTGATGGCGTACAATCTTCATTTGCCATTTCAACCATAAAATCAAGCGCATCCACATATGGCTGATCTGTAATATTTACATTTCCATCCTTGTCATATACTAATCCATCTGCACCGGCCTGGCAGGCAAAATCAAGGAAGGAACAAACTGCGTCAGAACCACTTCCAAAAACTGTTGTTCCGTACATATCGTCTGTTTTCATTTCTTTTGCCAGTGCTTTATATTCATCCCAGGTCTTTGGCACTTTATCTTCCGGAATCAGATCTTTTCTGTAAATAAGGATCTTAGCGTTTACCCACATCGGATATCCCAGGAGATTACCATCTATTGTTCCACTTTCTTCCAACGTTGGAAGGAAATCACTGGTATCTGCATCTGTAATTGGTTCGATTGCATCAGCAAAAGCTGCCAGCCATACAAAATCCATACATGCAACATCATGAGCAGTCTGTCCTGCTTTAATTTCGGTAGAAAGCTTATCATACATACCAGTATAGGCAACAGCATCAACAACAACCTTACAGCCTGTTTCTTTCTCGAAATCAGCTGCTGTATTATTGGCAAGTGCTTCTGCAGGTGAACCACTTTCTACAAGAACTGTAATACTATTTCCACCGTCCTTTTTCCCACCGGCAAAACAGGGAACTGCCATTCCTGTAAGCATACTTCCAATCACAGTTGCTGTAATTAATGAATTAACAATCTTTTTTCTCATTTTTAATCTCCTATTCTTAAAGATCCTAAATTCCATGATAGTAAATATCATGCCGTTCCATTTACATACTGCTTCAACCGCTTTAGATATTCTCCGGAGTAATCTAATTTTACGGGTTAACATTGTGAAAACAAATTTTGTTTTCACAATGTGGAACGCGTTCCACATTGTTTAAAAAACATTTTGTTTTCTTCATCTTGTTAATTTCATTATAAACTTTTTGTTGTTTTTGTCAATCTAATTATAGGCTTTTTATTTTTTTTATAAATTATATACAAATATTTTGTACTTATCTTTGTTTCTCATCCTTTGTTTTGTAACAAATGCACAACACGTGTATGACATCTGTTCATACTGTTGTTCCGCCTTTACGGAATTCAGGTATTAAAATACTTTTTTTATTTTTCACCTTTTTTCCATTAATCAGTTCACAAAGGCTTTTTACAGATTCCTCTGCCATTCTGTCAATGGGCTGAACAATTGTACTTATTTGCGGTTCTACCAATTCTGTAATATACGTTCCATCATAAGAAACTATTTTTACCTCTTCCGGAATTTTTTTGTGTTGTCTGATCAATCCATTCATGCATTCAATAGCCAGTCGGTCTACACCAAACACCCCATCAAATTTCAGATTTTTTTCAATAACTTCTTCTGCAACCTGATGATAATACTGAATATCCAAACGCCGCCAGTCCAGATCATAACAATAGGTTTCTATTCCCTGCTCATCCATAATTTTTTGAAATTCTGCATGACGATCATGATATAAAGACTCTTTTTCCGCAGTACTTCTGAAATGAAGTATTCTTTTGCAGCCATTACGCAGCAACACTTCTGCTGCCAGACGTCCACCCATTTTATGGTCCACAGTTACTACCGGAATTTCTTCTCCCAGATATCTGTCAAGTGCAACAATCGGCTTATGAATTTTAGAATACTCACTTTCATCCAAAGAAGACATTCCCGCAATTATCCCATCTACAATATGTCTGTTCAGCAAATCCAGATATTCAGCTTCAGCCTTTACATCTTTCAATGTGTTACATAACATAATTTTGAAGCCGGCTTTGCGCAGTTCTCCTTCTACACAATCAACAAACTCAGCAAAAAAAGGATTGGATACATTCGGTACAAGTACCGCAATTATACCACTTTTTTTATAATACAGATTTCTGGCAAGTTCATTCGGTGTATAATTCAATTCTTTCATAGCAGCTTCTATTTTGGCCCTCGTATCCAGAGAAACATATCCACTGTCATTAAGCATTCTTGAAACTGTTCCCACACCTACTCCTGCCATTTTTGCAACATCTTTAATCCCTGCCATTTTTTCCACACTTTCATATTATGATATTAAATTCCCAAGTTTAAAATTTATTCAAGCATACACGATGAGATATTTAAACTTAGAACTTGTCAAACATTAAGAAACAACGATTTAAGTAATAAATCAGCAAATTCTAAAATTTAGGATTTCTTAACTCCATTTAAAAGATACCTGAAATTCATCATCTAGAAATATACCTTCTGCAAATAAATTATTTTTGATATTAGCAGACCCCAAAAATCCAATACAAATACTCCAACAAATATAATAATCCACTAGTGGTTTCACCACCAGTTGACGCTGGGCAAGCCTTTCTTCTGATGAAAGACCTGCTAGTTTTCCTTCTTCCCGGTAAATGGCTTGTATCTGTTTTATAAACAGATGCAGGATGATTCTTTCTGATGCGCTTTCGGGATGACTTCTAACGCATCATAGAAGCGACGTCTGCAGTGAACCCAGCAGCCGGCAATCCTCAGATCTTCACGCTCTTTTTCAAGCGTATGATATACCTGGTATCCATCCATAACACAGATTCCAGTGTAATCCTTTAAAAAATTTCTGGGATGTGATGCCTTACGCGTCTTCTGGTATTCATAGAGGACGATCTGACGCTCCGGATACATAACCCCTGACCGGTAGTCCCACATGTAACTCTTACTTCCGGCAGAACGTCCGTCTTTATTGACGAGGGCCGGAGTTTCATCGGCCTGTATTACATGATAATCATACAGAAGCTTATGTAGATGGTCATACAAAACTCCCAGATATTCTTCCCCCAGCCGGATCATCCAGTTTGCCATGTTCTGTCTGGTGATGGCAAGACCATACCGCTCGAATTCCTTTTCGAGACGATACAAAGGCACCGCATTTACATATTTACCGTTTATGATTGCTGCTGCAAGGGGACGGTGAAACAAGACTTCCACGAAGCAAATTCCGAGAATGAGGAGCTTTTACCATATGTTCATCAAGCTTGCTTGAATACACACCGATATGATGTTCTTCTATCTCGACGCGAGCCGGAACAAATTTATAGCACCTTGAGACAGCATCTGGAAGCTGTTTCCATCCATTCTCACCGAATTCGGCTGTCAGTTCCTCTTTGCTCATGTAATGATCGATACGGTTGACAGGAAGGGATGCTATGTCAGCAGCTTTTTTTCCGGGCTGTTTTTTCTCCTTTGGCATTTTCAGTTCCAGGTCATCTGGTTCTGGTGCATCCAGATCACAGACAGCTTCTGCCTCATTAAAGAACACAATCGTTCCATCAATCTCCATAAAACAGATCTGTTCTGGTTCGGACATCTTTTCACTGGATCTTCCGAAACGGTTCTTTTTGGAAAGGATCAGTTGTTCCATCATCAGCTGCATCTTGTCATTTAATGACTGTGTCTGTCTGGTCAGTTCTTCCATTTGTTCCTGCATGCCCAGGAATAGATGTATCAACAATTCTTTGTCAAGTTTATTCAGTTGTTCTTCTGTGTACTTAAATGCCATAACCGGAACTCCTGTCTTTATACTGGTTCTGATTATAACAGATTTTTGTATTACTGCCAATTCCGGTCATTAGCTTTTTCAGCATAATGACGGTGGATAAACCAGCTCTTTGCTGATGTATCCTGCCTGGTCTGCCTGTTTGTAGACAACCTTTAGATTTGAGTGGACAGCCTCTGTTCAGATATCCTTTTGACTTTTTTATTTTCAGTCCAATAGCTTCCGCCAGCTTACCAGCGAACTTATTTCCTCAATCGCAGATGCCTGCCAGCCACTGGGGCTTTCTCTCAATGCAGGTATCGGAACAATTGTCCAGGATTTCTGGAATCTGAACCAATCCTACAAAAGTGCCGTACATGCGCTGGAATACAGATTCTTTTTCCCGCATCAGAATATCTTTGACGGAAGAGAGGCTCTGGGTTCTGATCTGTCTGTTGCAGATTTTTCAGATACAAAAGAAGATGAACTGATCCGACTTCTCTGTAAAAAGGATACCTCTGCCATAGATCTCTGGTTTCAGAATTTTTCCGACTGGCTTACTCAGAAATTTCGCACAAAGAATTTCGCTTTCATACAGATTTATTCTCTTCTTGGCCGGATCCTGAAATTTTTCTATGAATTAAATCTGGATACGCATGACCTTGAAGCTAAAATTTTGTATGTTTACAACCACATAAATGAGTTTCATAATACGGAAGAGCTATGTCAATGGCTGAAGGATCTGTGCCATCTTTTATGCCGGAAGCTTGATTCCTCCATGAATGATTATCACCAGAAGCTCTGCGAACTGGTGATCTCCTATATCAACGAACACTACACTGACAATACGCTCTGCCTCAATGATATTGCTGCCTCTGCCAATGTAAGCCCTGCTTATTTAAGTGCTCTTTTCAAAAAAATCAGAAGATCAGTCTCAGCGACTTTATCACATCTCAACGGATTTCCGCAGCCGCCCGTTATCTGTCTGCAACCAGTATGAGTCTGAAGGAGATCAGCCTGAAATGTGGTTATGCCAATCAATATTATTTCAACACCCGCTTCAAAAAGAAAATGGGGATCACCCCTTCCGCCTATCGGGAACAGCATACATAACTTCTTCTCTTCTTTATAGCAAAGTTACTGTCACAAATGCCAGTGCCCTTCTCCGGAATTTTACTTATAATCAAATAATAGAAAGAACTATTATATCTTTTTCGAAGGAGGAAGCGCTATGAAAAAATGGGAAAAAATCCTGATATCTCTGATGACAGTCTTTGTACTGACCATGCTTCCGGCAGAATCGGCAATTCCATCTGGTACCGTCTGTGTTACAGAGGCCGCTCCCAGAATCAGTTCTTCCAGGCTTACCATGATCAAGGGACAAAGTAAGACCCTGAAGATCACTGGTCTCAAAAAAGGACAGAAAATCACCTGGAAGAGCAGCAGTCCGAAGCTTGTAACGGTTTCTGCATCAGGTAAGCTTTCTGCAAAAGCCGCAGGAAATGCCACAGTTACCGCTCAGGTAAACGGGATCCGCTTTGTCTGTAAGGTTAATATTCAAAAAAAAGCCTCTCCGGCAAAGCCAGCTCCCACCGCCGCTCCGGCAAAACCAACCCCTACTACTGCTCCGAAGCCCGGCATAAAATTAAAAAATCACATTCTGAGCAAAGGGAAAAAGGCCAATGATAGAAGCGTAAAAATCGAACTTAACACACACGATGAATACAAAAAAATCGATATGGATTTAAGCGGTTTGGGTTCGTCATCTTCTTCTATGCAGGTTTCTGTAGATGAATATCGAAGTATCACATACATTCCAAAAACCAGCAGTTTTAAATTCTATTTTCGGTTTTCCAGCCACGATAATTTAAAAAGTGATATTACTTTGACTTTCCCGATGAATTCTACTGCAGCTTCCTTAAACTTTTATTTTTACATGAACATACTTCCCGATGATGAATCCGGTACACTGATTGCCACCATGAACAGCTCCGCTCCGCTTTCTGCCATCAGGAATGAATCCTCCAATTTATCCTTCCGCTTCCAGAAGCTTACAGATCCTTATGAGATCCTGACGCAAAAAGATGCTTCCGAAATTGCAAATGACACTCTGGATATGGCTATTCCATATTGGGCTGATCTTCTCAAGGGCTCCGGCATCACCCTGCGCTCCCTGGGCTTTTCAACTACAAAATAAGCTTTTCCCAAAAACAGATTGAGCATACCCGGCAACACCCCTGGCTGTAACAGCCAGGGGTGTTGTACTGTCAGCTGCTTTACAGCCTATTCTGTTAACTCTTCCAGATTCTTTTTTAATTCGAGCATCTTGTCTCTCAGCTCAGCAGCCTGCTCAAAATTCAGGTCTGCTGCCGCAGCACGCATCTGCTTCTCTACCTGGGCGATCACCTTCGTCAGTTCTTTGCGGTTCATGGATTCCGGATCCTTCTTAAGCTTCACTTCTGTCTCTGCCACCTTCTTCGAAACAGCGATCAGATCACGGACTGCCTTCTTGATCGTGGTCGGAATGATACCATGCTCCCTGTTGTAAGCCTCCTGTATCGCTCTCCTTCTTTCTGTCTCCGAGATTGCTTTTTCCATGGATTCTGTCATGTTATCTGCATACATGATCACATGGCCTTCACTGTTACGAGCAGCACGGCCGATAGTCTGTACCAGGGATGTTTCCGAACGAAGGAAACCTTCCTTGTCTGCATCCAGGATCGCTACCAGCGTGATCTCCGGAATATCCAGTCCCTCTCGCAGAAGGTTGATCCCGACCAGCACATCAAACACATCCAGACGCATATCGCGGATGATCTCTGCACGCTCCAGAGTGTCAATATCTGAATGGAGGTATCGGACACGGATTCCCAGATCCTTCATATAATCGGTAAGGTCCTCTGCCATACGTTTGGTCAGGGTCGTGATCAGGACTTTGTTTTTCTTTTCAATTTCTTTATTTACCTCTGCTACAAGATCATCGATCTGTCCTTCGATCGGACGCACCTCCACCTTCGGATCAAGAAGCCCTGTAGGACGGATGATCTGCTCCGCACGGAGAAGCTCATGGTCATATTCATATTCTCCCGGTGTTGCAGATACAAACATCACCTGGTCAAGCTTGTTCTCAAATTCATCAAAGCTCAATGGACGGTTGTCCTTTGCAGAAGGGAGTCGGAAACCGTAATCTACCAGTGTCTGTTTACGGCTCTGATCACCTGCATACATACCGCCAACCTGGGGAACTGTCTTATGGGACTCATCTATAATAAGTAAAAAATCATCTCCGAAGTAATCCATCAGTGTATACGGTGGTTGCCCCGGCGCAAGCCCTGTCAGGTGTCTGGAATAGTTCTCGATCCCGGAGCAGAATCCCGTTTCCTTCATCATTTCCACATCAAAGTTGGTACGCTCCGCAATTCGCTGAGCCTCGATCAGCTTGTCCTCGCTTTTAAAGTATTCCACCTGCTGCTTCATCTCTTCCAGAATGGCATCTGCCGCACGACGGATCTGCTCCTGAGGTACTACATAATGAGATGCAGGAAAAATCGCTGCATGGCTTTCCACACTTTTGATCTCACCTGTAAGCACATCAATATCTGTGATACGCTCGATCTCATCTCCGAAAAACTCCACCCGTACTGCCCGGTCCGTAGAGTTCGCCGGAAAGATCTCCAGCACATCACCCCTGACACGGAAGGTTCCACGGTGAAAATCCATCTCATTTCTTGTGTACTGAATATCGATCAGCTGTTTGATAACCTCATCACGGTCCTTCTCCATCCCCGGACGAAGAGAGATCATCATGTCAAAAAATTCCTGCGGCGCACCCAAGCCGTAGATACAGGATACAGAAGAGACCACGATCACATCCTTACGCTCACATAAGGCTGCTGTGGCAGACAGGCGAAGCTTATCGATCTCATCGTTAGTGGACGCATCCTTGGCGATGTAGGTATCTGTGGACGGGACGTAAGCCTCCGGCTGATAGTAATCGTAGTAGGAGACAAAGTATTCCACTGCGTTCTCAGGGAAGAATTCCTTGAACTCTCCGTACAGCTGGGCTGCAAGTGTTTTATTGTGCGCAAGTACCAAGGTTGGTTTGTTAAGCTGAGCAATAACATTTGCCATGGTAAAGGTCTTACCGGATCCTGTAACACCCAGTAATGTCTCGAACTGGTTGCCTTCTTTGAAGCCTTTGACCAGACGCTCGATCGCCTGAGGCTGGTCGCCGGTGGGCTTGTATGGGGCTTTTAGTTTGAACTCATTCATGGTAAATTCCTCCAATTGTGACTTTTAGTACGACTAATATCAGCCAAAAATTCGTATCCGGATTCGTAACGAAAAGCTTTTTTTTATGGTGAATCATCACTTCTTTTAACTCGTAACTGCAAAAAGTCACAAAACTGATTTTTCTGGATTAAACAGCACTCGGAAATACCTGATATCACTTGGCTCCGATCCTGTCTTATTTTTACTGTTTGTTCTTGTAACAGTCCCTATTATATCAAAGATAATTTCAAAAGTATATAGAGTAGGGTAAGAAAAAAGTACAAATGTTCGATTGTTATTTGTACTTTTTCTTTCACTACTATTCTATTTTTCATCAGGCTGCATGGAAATATTCTTCTATAATCGAATCTATTTCTTTCATTTCCTAATAATCAAAATACTGATTTTCCCGCTCTTTTGGAATCACTTCTTCAATATATGGCTCCAATGCATACAGACAATCTTCTATAATCTGTGCTGTATCTCCATAAACATCTACAGAAATGATTTCCTTGGAATGTCCCAATAAATGTGAAACTCCCTTCACATTAAAGCTATTTTTCAGCAAAATCGTGGTATAGGTATTTCGCAACTGGTGGAAATGAATATCAGGAAAATCCAAAGATTTCAGCAGCTCTTTATAATATTTTTGATGATATCCCTTGCTCCGTTTTAGGAGCAAGCGATTGAACTGCTGTAAACAACCTTTTGCATATATCATTCACTTCATCATCAACCGGCATTCGCTGATTCTCAAGATAAAACTTCAAGTATATTTTGTATGTTTTATCTGCTATTGCACTCTTCTGTTTTTGTTTTAAATCTTTATAGCTTCTGTCGTTCCTCTGCATTTACAATTCCTCATCTGACTTCTTTCTCTCGTGCCATCAAAAGCATTTTTTCAAAAGACTGAGCGAATCTTTCATCATCTTCCTCCATCCGCTTCTTCGATCCCTTGATATGACATTTACGGGAACTTCTTCTGGCTTTTTTATTCAGATGACGTTCCATTAGCATCTGATCAATATTATCATTTGCATGTTGTCTGATTGTATCCAGTCCTTTTTCGTTTATTTACTCCAAATTCTTTAAACAAATTGAAATTCGGATTATCTCTCTGACATAATATCTGATGTTCTCCATTTAATATAGTTAATTGACCCGAAACCGCATTGTCATATTTTAGTCCTTCTGTCAATTGTATTCCACTAATTCATGAACCTCTGCTAATCAATTATATACATACCTTAAAATCGTTTTTATAACTTCATCAATCACAATCGGCTTTGACAAATGTGCGTTCATTCCTGCATCCAGTGATGCCTGAACATCTTCTGCAAATGAATTAGCTGTCATTGCTATAATAGGAATGTTTTTTCCATCCGGTCTGTCATTCATTGCCCTGATTGCTTTTGCTGCTTCATAACCATTCATTTCAGGCATCATGATATCCATCAGGATTACATCAAATGTGCCTTCCGGATGATTTCTGAAAATCTCAACAGCATTCTTTCCATCTACAGCTCTTT
>OLNJ01001456.1_pt1 | contig 12388 bp, 11 predicted proteins | sample 1672191 | NCBI WGS metagenome assembly OLNJ01 (sample SAMEA3136657, study PRJEB25190) | human gut metagenome | biome: human gut; feature: human-associated habitat; material: faeces | place: Austria | collected 2013 | reverse complement strand
AGCATTTATATTATTATCATAAAACTCACAATTTTTGCCATGAGAGCCAAAGCCACTGCATTTTTTGGGACAAATATCATTGACCTTACATTCAAAGCAACATTTAATATAAATATTTAAGAACTTACATGACATATTCTAACCTCACCTACCTTAAAATATATTTATCTGTTTAAAGTTTATATTTTTTATGATTTCGAAAATAGTTATATTCTATATAGAAATAACTTTACATAATATATATAATCTACTTTTTTATAATAGAAAATATGAACGATTTATTATAATTATTTCTACTTTTAGCTGTTTAATACACATTTAATGAGGTAATATAGAAAGAAGTAGATATAAACAACTAATATAAAGAGGTGCAATGACTTTGATAATAACAATATAGTTATAATAAATGAAAAAGTATATACAATAGATAAAGAAGGTTCTATTAAAGAATCAATTGTCATAAAGAATAACAAAATTGTATATGTAGGAAATGATAAAGATATTAATAAATATATATAAAAGAAACTAAAGTCATAGATGCTAAAGGAAATGTTATATTGAAAGTTGTGTTTGGCATAGGGGGGTTTTTAGGAATATTTAAAGGCGAAGAGCTTAGAAAAGGGCCGAAAAAAGGAACTTAGATGAGATTTCAATAGATAAATCTATAGTTCTCAGAGCCTATGATGGACACACTATGTGGTTAAACTCAAAAGAGTTTAAAGAGTTTAGTATAGATATTGATACATTATATCCTATTGATGGAAAAATATAAATAAATGAAGAAACTAATGAATTATTGGGGTACATTAAAAGAATCAGCAATGCATCTTATAAAAAACATAATTATTCTGAAGAAGAGTATATGAAAGCTTTTGAACTATTTTAAATAAAGATGTATAAATTTGGAATAAGTCATAATTCAGAGAAAAGATTATTTGAAGAAGATAAATTAAAGATGAGAATATCTAATAGTATGATTATATTTTCAATTGAGCTTATGCTATTTTTAGAGAAAATGAAATAGTTAGTATTGAAGTAGGCAAGTATGCAGATTTTATAGTTATTGATATGGATATATTTAATATAGATCCAATTGATATAGAAAAAACTAATGTATTAATGACTTTTTTTGATGGTAGAATTGTATATGAATCAAAAAACTAAATTTTTTAGAATGAAGAGGTGTAAAATATGAATATATTAATTACGAATGATGATGGAATAAACGCAGAAGGAATATTAGAACTAGCGAAAGCGATGAAGGCAATAGCAAATGTGTATGTGGTTGCTCCAGATAGTCAAAGAAGTGCAACAGGTCATGCGATAACAGTTCATAATCCTATAATGCTAAAAGATGCATTTATAGATGATGATATAAAAGCTTACGCTATTTCTGGAACACCTGCAGATTGCGTTAAGGTAGGTATAGAAGCTTTATTTTCAGAAGTTGATTTTGACTTAGTATTAAGTGGTATAAATAACGGTCCCAATTTAGGGACAGATGTAATATACTCGGGAACAGTATCCGCAGCAATAGAAGGTCTTGTTCAAAATAAACCAGCAATTGCAGTTTCTTACGATGAATTTAATGTATCAAGAGAAACTTATGAAGAAGCATCTAAACATGTAGTAAATATAGTAAAAAACTTAAAAGATAAGTTAGATATGTTAGATGATTGTATTTTAAATATAAATATACCAAAGACTAAAATAAAAGGTTTTAAGGTAACTACTTTAGGAGATAGAAAATATGATAATGTTCTAGAAGAAAGAGTAAGTCCTTATGGATATAGATACTTTTGGATAGGTGGACAAGTAAAAGAATTAGAACAAGATGAAAGTAGTGATATAACTGCAGTAGAGGATGGGTATATATCTTTAACACCTGTTAATATAGAGATGACGAATGTGAAAAAGATTGAAGCTTTAAATAACATAAAATTCTTATAAAGGGCCACAAATATTAAAAATATCGTAATAAAGGAATAAGTAAAATGATATATGTATATAAAATAAGAGACAATGAATTTAAGCCGGATAAATTAATTTAAAAGAGGTGGAAATTATGAATAGCACTCTTATTATATATGAAAGTAAATATGGAACCACTCAAAAGGTTGCTCATATACTTTCATTGATTCTAGGTCCTTCTAAATTGTGTAATATAGAAGAAAAAGTGCCAGATGTAAATATATATGAAAATATTGTGATAGCTTTTCCTTTATATGAAGAAAAATCAGCACATCATATAATTACATATTTTAAGGATCATATTTATGATTTTTCTAAAAAAAAGGTATGTATAGTGAGTGTGGGATTATCTAAGTCTGATGGAATCAAATATGGATTAAGACTAAAAGATTTAATAAAGAAAAATGATATTTACTACCACTTTATAAAAGGACAATTAGTGATAGAAAAATTAGATGATAAAGATAAAATAAGTTTAGAAAGTTATTGCAAGAAAATAAAAATACCCTTTGTAGATATGGGTAAATTTGAAGATAAAAAGGTCATAAATGCAGGTATAAAAATCAAGGAATATTTTGATAGACCGAAGAATGAAGCTCCAAGAGAAGTTATAAGAAAAGAGATTGAAGAATTTATAAAAGAAAATAATACTTGTTCAATTTCAACTGGTTATGAGGATTTTCTTAGGTCGACGCCAATAGAATATGAGTATTTCCAAGGAAATTTTTATTTTATAAGTGAAGGTGGATTAAAATTTGTAGGAATATTACAAAATAAAAATATATCTGTAAGTATATATGAAAATTATACTGATATGAATCATTTGAATGGATTACAGATATCTGGAGAAGTTGAACTTTTAGATTATTGGAGTAGTGAATATGAGAAAGTTCTAAAACTTAAAAAAATAGGAGTTGATAGATTTAAGAATCTACCTATTTCTATGAATATTATAAAAGTTAAGCCAAGTAAATTTGAATTTTTATATTCAAAATTTAAAGAAATGGGATATGATATTAAGCAAAATCTTATAAATGCTTAATTTACATTCTTGACTAATAATTTTGTAATGTTTAAACTAATGTATATAAACTAAATAATTGATTAGAAGGAAGGACAAAAAATGGAAGAAATATATAGATTAATAGAAGAAAAAATAGCTGATTCTGGATACACAGGAATAGTAAATGGAGAAGAAATATACAATGAAATATGTGATGAAATAGAAGATAAAGAAGAAGGTAGCTACATATTTATGAGTAAAAAAGAAGACGATACTATCTATGAATATAAAATTGATGTAATGGAAGACCAATTTAACTTATCTTACTTAGATATAAAAGTAGATGGAAAAACATATCATATAGATTTTGATAATTAACAAAAAGGTTACAAAATATATTTAAAAAATACAACATAATGAAAATTATGTTGTATTTTTTTATGAAAAAAAGTCAGTATATTACTTGGATATAAAGGGAAAACTAATAAATTTACATTAAATAACAGTTAAAAATCTAATAAAAAGGTGTTAGAATATTATTCGCAGGGGTAAGGTGTAACTAAAAGGTTACAAAAAAGAAACAAAATCAGAAAAAGGACGTGTATAATATGAATAAAAAAATTAAGAGTTTAGTAATGGCAGGATTAGTAAGTATAATGGCAGGATCTGCTGTAGTATCATCAAATGCATTATGCAAAGACAATGTAACTACAACTAGTAAAAAAGGTGCTATATACATTTTTGTAAATGGTAAAAAACATGTAATAAATTTAGGTGGAATTAATAAACCATCTCAAGATAATAATCAAAATAATACAAATACAGGAAATAACAATAATCAAAATAATAATAATACAAACACAGGAAATAACAATCAAAATAATAATAATTCAAATATAGGAAATAATGATAAACCAAATAACAATAAACCAAATAACAATAAACCTAATAATAATCAAAATAATAATATAAACACTGATAAAGATAATAATACATCAAATGATAATGTTACTGGTGAATTTGCTGCTTTCCAAAAAGAAGTAGTTAGACTTGTTAATGTAGAAAGACAAAAACAAGGTTTAGGTAAATTATCACTTAATGCTAAATTATCAAATGTTGCTACTTTAAAATCACAAGATATGATAAATAAAAATTATTTTGATCATACATCACCAACTTATGGTTCACCATTTGATATGATGAAGCAATTTAATATAAGTTATAAAACTGCAGGAGAAAATATAGCAAAAGGACAAAAAACTCCAGCAGAAGTTGTAAAAGCATGGATGAATTCTCAAGGTCACAGAGAAAATATATTAAATAAAAATTATACAGAAATAGGTATAGGTGTTGCAAAAGACGCTAATGGTACTTTATACTGGACACAAATGTTTATAGGAAAATAAAAATTAAAAATATAATAATTTATTATAAAAAGCTGATTTCTATATTAAATAGAAGTCAGTTTTTTTATATGATGAATTATCATATTAAGTGCAACACCTAAAAATAGATAAAAAAATAGCTCATAAGTTTATATTTATGTTGCAGTAATAATAACTACAAAACTACCTCACATGAAAGGGCATAAATTTATGAACTACAAACATATTCAAGGGAGATTAAAAGAAATTCTGTTAATGCAAAATACTTAGCACAGATAGCAAATGAAAAGTATATCTATAATAAGATTAATTGCGGAGCAAAAAGTAAATTAAATAATGATGAGTTAGTTCAATATATAGAAAATAGTTTAAATAAAACTTGGTCACCAGAACAGATTGCCGGTAGGCTACGCCTAGATTATAAAGATGATAAATCTATGCACATTGGATTCAAAATAATTTTTAGATGGATATATCAAAAAGTTATTGTAAGAGGGAATTTAAATAATTTAAGAAGAAAGGGCAAATCATTAAAAACAAAAGAAACAAGAGGCAAATTTAATATAGGTAAAAATATAAAAGATAGACCTAAAGAAGTTAGAAAAAGAGAAAAGATAGGTCATTGGGGATTAGATACAGTTGTATCTAGTCGTGGAAAATCAAAATATTGTCTTTCAACTTTTGTTGAGAGAAAGAGTAGATATTTACATTTGATAGAGGCAAAGAATTTGCAGGTTATAATGAAATTGAAAAGACATTAAATGTTGAAGTATATTTTGCAGATCCCTATTCATCTTGGCAAAGAGGTACTAATGAAAATACAAATGGATTAATAAGAGAATTTTATCCTAAAAAATTTGATTTTGCTAAAATAACACCAAATGAACTTGATATAGTTGTAAATATAATAAACAATAGACCTCGTAAGTGTCTTAGATATAAAACACCTGCGGAGGTTTTGGCTGCAACATAAATATAAACCGTTTTACTTATATTGACAAATTATCATATATTAAAAGTGATAATTATAAGAAAAACAACATTAAACCATATTTAAACAACATAAAAATATTCTATAAGACAATATGAAAAACTAAAATATACTTAAAGAAATAAGAATTATAGTAAAAGTATAGGTAAAGAAAACATTTTCAAAATGTATATATTAAATTATGGAGGGGTTAAGATGGAAAAAGTAACAGCAAAAGAAAAGTACTCTTATGGAATAGGAGCATTTGGGAAAGATATGGTTTATGCAGTAGTAGCAACATATCTAATGATATTTTTTACTGATGAGGTGGGAATTTCTTCAGTATTTGTAGGGAGCTTGTTTTTCTTTTCTAGGTTTTGGGATGCAATAAATGATCCAATTATGGGACTTATAGTTGACAATACTAAAACTAAATGGGGGAAATTTAGACCGTGGATTTTAATAGGAACACTGATAAATGCAGTTGTATTAATATTTTTATTCTTAAATCCAGCTAATTTCTTAGAGGGAAAAATGGTATATGTGTATTGTTCAGTAGCTTATATACTTTGGGGGATGACTTATACTATTATGGACATACCTTATTGGTCTATGGTACCATCTTTTACGAGTGATCCAGAAGAAAGAGATAAAATAGCTGTAATACCGAGAATATTTGCCACAGTTGGGGGGGCTTCAGTGAATACTTTTGGTTTAATGTTAATTGGAATATTGGGAATAGCAAGTAAATCACAAGGTTATTTTAGGCTAGGAATAATGGTATCGATAATATTTATAATATCTACATTAGTAACAGTTTTAAATGTTAAAGAAACAAATGTTGTAGAAAATAAAGAAAAAATAAAAGTATCAGAGATAATTACTATATTAGGGAAAAATGATCAATTATTAGTAATAATAGCATCAGTTATAATTTTCCAGGTTGCTCAGTTTTTATACAGTGGATTTTTAGTTTACTTTTTTACATATGCAATACAAGATTTAAATTTATATGCAACATTTGTAGCAATAGGAACAGTGACTCAAGTAGCTGCATTAATGTTATTTCCTAGAATATCTAAAGTTGTGGGAAGAAAACATGTTTATACAATAGCTTGTATTTTCACAGTATTAGGATTTGGAGGAATGTTTGTAGTTAGTGGCATAGGAAATAGCATACTATTATGTGTAACTGGAATTGCGTATAATTTAGGTGTTGGTTTAATAAATGGAGCTACTACAGTTATGATTTCAAATGCTGTTGATTATGGTGAATATAAATTGGGAAAAAGAAGTGAAAGTATAATATTTTCAGCACAAACTTTTATAGTTAAATTTTCTACGGCATTTAGTGGATTAATTATAGGTTTTGGATTAAGTTTAATAAAATATGTGCCAAATGCCACTCAAAGTGCTTCTACAATATTTGGAATGAAAGTAATAATGTTTTTAATACCAGCTATACTTATGGTTTTCTGTGCTATTGTTTATAGTAAATGCTATAAATTACATGGTAAATTCTACTTAGACGTTATGCAATCTCTTGAAGAAAGAAGAGAAAGTAATATAGAAGTTATATAAATATAAAGGTAAAGGTGTACATTAATTGTACACCTTTTATTATGCTCCAATATATTTATTATTGAATTATTTTAATCTAATAATAATTGTCTATATAATTTAGGACTAACTCCTTTAGTTTTTTTAAAAATTTTAGAGAAAGTAAGTTGATCCGTATATCCTACTTTTATAGAAATTTCACCTATAGTTAACTGTAAATCTTCTAATAAAGTACAAGCTTTTTCTATTCTAAGTGATAATAGGTATTCTTGTGGAGATATACCTAATGTTTTTGTGAATAAATTAGAAAAATAACTTCTATTAAGCCCTACATATTTGGCAATATCAGAAATTTTAATATTTGAAGAATAATTATTATTAATATATTCAACAGACTTATTAATATAAGTTTCTTTTACAGAATAATTGTTGCTATAATTCTTATATTTATTATTTTCTATTAAAGTTCCTAAAAATAAGTGAAGTAGACCTTCTATTTTTAGCTCATTAGAATGAGTCATAATATTTAAAGATAAAATATCAAGTATATATTTTTTCAACAAATTATCCTTATCATATTTAAATATGGGATTGTTTGCAGTTAAATTAGCATATTTTAAATAAGTTTCACATTTAAGTCCTTTAAATCCAATCCACATATATATCCAGGGGTCTTTGTCATCTGCTTTATAATAAGTTGTTTCCCCAGGTCTTATTAAAAATCCTTCTTTTTTTCCAAGTTTATATGTCTTGTTGTTAACTGTAAATTCACCTTTTCCATCTAGAATATAGTGTATTATGTAATGGTTTCTAGATGTAGGACCATAACTATAAGAAGGATTGCAATTTTCTATACCACTATGGCATAAAAATAAATCTAAACTCTGTGTTTTGTTTGTTTCTAGATAAGTAACTGCATCAGTTTCAATAAATTTATGTTGATTATATCCCATATATCCCCCTTTTTAATACATATAACATTTATCCATATTATTATAACATTAATATATTTTATCATATTTAAAAAGTTAGTAAAATCTTAGGTATAAGCAAAGAAAAAATATTTAGAAAGTTTATATAAAAAATTATAATTGGGAGGATAAAATGGAAAATTTAAATAATAAGGAAAATAAATCGATTGTTTATAATCAAGATAATAATACTTTTATTCTTAATTCTAATAAAACAAGTTATATATTGAAAGTATTAGATAGCGGTCACTTAGCACATTTATACTGGGGAAGAAGACTTAGAAGTACTAATTTAGATTATGTTATAAGAAGCAGAAATTGGGGAAGTTTTTTAGCTAACACAGATAATAAAGAAAACTTTATGTTAGAGTCAATACCTCAAGAATATCCTGGATATGGAGCTACAGATTTACGCTCTCCAGCACTTCAATTACAATTTTCAGATGGAACTAGTGCAACAGATTTTAGATATGTAAGTCACAAAATATATGAAGGTAAAAATAAATTAGAAAATCTTCCTGCAACTTATACGGAAAATAATGATGAAGCTACAACTTTAGAAATAGTATTAAAAGATACCTTAAAGCCTGTGGAAATAGTATTGACATATTCTGTTTTTAAAGATTTTGATGCTATAACTAGAAATGTAAAAGTAAGAAATGTGGGATATGAAGATGTAAAAATATTAAGAGTATTAAGTGCAAATGTTGATTTTAATGATGATGATTTTGACATGATTCAATTATCTGGTTCTTGGGCAAGAGAAAGACATTTTATAAGACAGCCATTAAGAAGTGGAAGTCAAAGCATTGAAAGTAGAAGAGGAGCTAGTAGTCATGCTCAAAATCCGTTTATAGCATTAGCTAGAAAAGATACTACAGAAATAAAGGGAGATATTTATGGATTTAGTTTCGTATATAGTGGAAACTTCTTAGCAAATGTGGAAGTTGATATGTTTTATAATTCAAGAGTTCAAATTGGTATAAATCCTTTTGATTTTAGCTGGTTATTAAAAGAAAATGAAGAGTTCCAATCACCAGAATCAGTTTTAGTTTATTCTCCAAATGGTATGACAGGTATGAGTCATATTTATCATAATTTATATGGTAAAAGGTTAGCAAGAGGTGAACATAGAGACAAAATAAGACCTATCCTTATAAATAACTGGGAAGCAACTTATTTTGACTTTAATGAAACTAGTATAAAAAATATAGCCAAAGAAGCAAGTAATCTGGGAATGGAATTATTTGTTCTAGATGATGGATGGTTTGGAAAACGAAATAATGATGATTGTTCATTAGGTGACTGGTTTGTCAATGAAGAAAAAATAAAGGGTGGTTTAGGCAAGTTATCTAAAGAAATAAATGATATGGGGTTACAATTTGGTCTATGGTTTGAACCGGAAATGGTTTGTCCTGTTAGTGAACTATATGAAAAACACCCAGACTGGTGTATACATATTCCAGGAAGAATAAGATCAGAAGCTAGAATGCAACTCATACTTGATTTAAGTAGAGATGATGTTTGTGACTATATAATAGAGACTCTTTCAAAAGTACTATCTAGTGCATCAATATCTTATGTTAAGTGGGATATGAATAGAAATATGACAGAAATAGGTTCTGCAAAACTTCAACCAGAAAGACAAAGGGAATTACCTCATAGATATATGTTAGGTTTATATAGAATTATGGAAGAGTTAACTACTGCTTTTCCTCATATTTTATTTGAAAGTTGCTCTGGAGGAGGAGGTAGATTTGACCCAGGAATGTTATATTATATGCCTCAAACATGGACAAGTGACAATACAGATGCCATAGAAAGATTAAAAATACAGTATGGTACAAGTCTTGTTTATCCTAATGTATCTATGGGTTGTCATGTCTCTGCTATACCAAATCACCAAGTTCATAGAATGACACCTTTAAATACTAGGGGAGTTGTGGCTATGAGTGGAAACTTTGGTTATGAATTAGATATAACAAAATTAAGCGATGAAGAAAAAGAAATGATAAAAGAGCAAATTAAAAATTATAAAGAAATAAGAGAAACTATACAATTTGGTGATTATTATAGATTATCTAGTCCATTTGAAGATAATGATGTAGCTTGGATGTTTGTATCAAAGGATAAAAAAGAAGTTGTAGTAAGTTTTGTTAGACAAAGTGCCCTTCCACATCCAAAATTTGAATCACTTAAATTAGTTGGATTAGAGGAAGATGCTTCTTATGAAGTAGTTGGAGAGAATAAAGTATTTGGTGGAGATGAATTAATGTATGTGGGATTAAATGTTCCTCAGTTAGTAGGAGATTATGATGCTAAGATGTGGGTTTTAAGAAAAATTTTATAGGAGGAATAAAATGTTTAATTTTGAAAAATCATTTATCTTCAATGAAAAGGATTTTGACCTTTTTACAATGGGTGAATTAATTGTAGATATGATTTCAGATGATTATGATGATATAAACTGCGAGGGGTATACAAAACATTTTGGTGGATCTCCTGCCAATATAGCAATGAATGTAAAAAAATTAGGTGGCAATTCTGTAATTGCTGCCTCTGTTGGAAAAGATAGCTTTGGGGATTATTTAATAAGTTGTTTAAATAAACGAAATATTAATACAAACTATATAAATCAAGTGGATAAAGCTACTAGTATGGTAGTTGTTACAAAGAGCAAAGATACGCCTGTGCCTATATTTTATAGAGATGCAGATTATGACTTGCAATACAATGAAGATATTAACTATATTTTAGAAAATACTAAGATACTTCATTTTTCCTCTTGGCCTTTGTCACAACATAAATCTAGAGAAACTATGGAAAAAGTATTAGAAGAAGGAAGAAAAAATAATATTCTTATAGGTTTTGATCCTAATTATCATCCTATGATATGGGAGAAAGACCATGATGGTATAGAATATATAAAAAATATTATAAAAAAAGTTGATATTATAAAACCTTCTGAAGTCGATGCTGAGAGATTGTTTGGAGAAGATAGCCCAGAAAATCAAGTTAAGAAGTTTGTAGATTTGGGAGCTAAGCTTGTAATTATGACTTTAGGAAAAGATGGTGCCATAGTTACAAATGGAAAAGAAACTTTAAAATTTGAAACTCTAGCAAAAGAAATAGTTGATACTACAGGAGCAGGAGATGCTTTTTGGTCAGGTTTTTATACTGGAATAACAAAGGGCCATAATTTGAAAAAATCACTGGAGCTAGGTTTTGCAACTAGTGCTTATAAATTAAAATATACAGGGGCAATTGCTCATTTACCTAAAATAGAAGAAATAAAAAATATGTACAACTTATAATTTTGGAGGAATAAAAATGGCAGTAAAAAATAAAGTTCAATTAATTACATATCCAGATTCTCTAGGAGGAGATTTAAAATCACTTAATCAAGTACTTGAAACTTATTTTCCAAATACTTTTAAGGGTGGAATTCATATATTACCTCCATTCCCTTCTTCAGGAGATAGAGGATTTGCACCTTTGACATACACTAAAATAGATCCTAAATTTGGTGATTGGCAAGATATAAGAAAAATAGGAGAAAAGCATGATGTATTAGTTGATTTAATGGTAAATCACATATCTAGAAAATCTGAATTTTTCCAAGATTTTTTAAAACATGGAAGAAAATCTAAATATGCAGATTTATTCTTAACATTAGATAAAATATGGGATGATGGAAAACCAGTCAGGGAAGATATAGATAAAATGTTCTTACGTAGAAATGTACCATATTCTACTTTTAAAATAGAAGAAACTGGTGAGGAAGAAACTGTTTGGACTACTTTTGGAAAAGAAACTCCATCAGAACAAATTGATTTAGATATAAAATCTCCTGCTGTTAAAGAGTTGTTTAGAGAATTTCTTACTAATTTTAGCAAACAAAATGTAAAAATAGTAAGACTTGATGCAGTAGGTTATATTACTAAAAAACTGGGAACTAGCTGTTTCTTTGTGGAGCCAGAAATATATGAATTTATTGACTGGATAACTGAACTAGCATCTTCTTTAGATATAGAATTATTACCAGAAGTTCATGCTCATTATAAAACTCAATATAAATTATCTAAACATGGTAATTGGATTTACGATTTTATACTACCATATATGGTACTTAGCACACTTATAAATAAATCTAGTAACAAGCTTTGTGACTATTTAAAAAATCGTCCTCATAAACAATTTACTATGTTAGATTGTCATGATGGTATACCTGTTAAGCCTGACTTAGATGATTTGGTAACAACAGAGGAAGCTAAAAAAATAGTTGATGTTTGTTTAGAAAGAGGTTCAAATTTAAGTTTGATTTATTCAAATGCTCATAAAAATGATGATGGTTTTGATGTTCATCAAATTAGATGCTCATATTATTCTGTTTTAGATTGTAATGATGATGCTTATTTAGCTGCTAGAGCTATACAATTTTTCACACCTGGTATTCCACAAGTCTATTATGTTGGATTATTGGCTGGTAAAAATGATGAAGAAAATGTAAAAGTAATTGGTGAAGGAC
>OLNJ01001449.1_pt1 | contig 12420 bp, 12 predicted proteins | sample 1672191 | NCBI WGS metagenome assembly OLNJ01 (sample SAMEA3136657, study PRJEB25190) | human gut metagenome | biome: human gut; feature: human-associated habitat; material: faeces | place: Austria | collected 2013 | reverse complement strand
GATTCTTTTCAAGAGCACCTTTTTGATCAGAACGGTTGGGATCACAATAATAAATGCGTGTGCGTACTTCATCATTTTTGCTATATTCCAGACTCTGCCGGTCCTGAAATTCATGCCCGTTGTCTGTAAGTATTACTTCGAAAAGTTTCTGAAACAGTTCAATTCCAAGTAACTCTGTTAAATGATCAAAAATCCTAGTTACTTCTTTCTGGGTCTGTTCTTCTAAAAGAAACATAAGCATAAGGCTACAGTTTCGAAAGAACATAGTCAGAAAGCAGGGACTGGTACCTTTTGCTCCTTCAACAGTATCCATTTCGACTACATAAACAGATTTGTTCGCTGCGATATATTCCAGGAATTCTTTATAGCCCCGGCCTTTTCGAAAACTTCTGTCTTTAAGGCTGGTAGTGGTTTTTCTTTTTCTCTGCTTGTATACCACTTTACGGCGCAGATCTATGTTTCTGGCTTGAAAAACGCCACGGTCTATATAAGAGTATATGGTTCTTCTGGAACAGGCGATCTCATCAGCATGAGATGCGTAGATGTGGGCAATGGACTGTCCTTTTTTGAGAAGCGGTGACAACAGGTTGTCCAGTTTCTGTATACTTTCCGGTGTCTGGTTGATCCCTTCTCTGCTGGTAGTCCTAAGGGCTTCATAGGAGTCCTGGGCGTATTTTGAAGAATAGATCTTTTTGTCCATCATGCAATTCGTTCTCTTGCTGCATCCATTGCACACATAAGGAGGTTTATTTAATTTTTCACATTCTCTTGGTTTATAAAATTTACAGACATCGCTGCATCTGAATTTTCTGCAGAGGACACATTTGCGCCGACATTCATTATCACCGCACATATGCATGACATTGCATATATTTGTCCGCGGCTTTGAACTATCATAATTGTTTGCACAGGGAATAGGGGCAAATGCATCTGCGCTTCTTTCCCTGATAATGGAATGACGTCTGATTTCTTTGGATATGGTACTTGGATCCTTGCTTAATTCTATTGCAATACTTCTAAATGAATCACCGTTATTTAAATGCTGTTCGATTATAATACGTGCAGATAAGTCAAGATGTTTTTGGTTGCCTTTTGGTCTTCCTGTATTCATTTTATCCTCCTTCTGCACAGGCAGGGGATCATCTGCAGTAGTATTTTATAAAAAGAAGAAGGAAAAATCCATGCAGAAGTAATTTCTACAGGTATAGAATTTACTCTTGCAAGGTAGAATTAAAAAATACATTTAACCGGACTTAAGGAATTAACATGGCAGTTATTTTTTTACAAACAAATGTTCGAAAAGTACTTTCATTTTAGGATAAGGTGTGGTATTATACTTGAAAAAGCGAATATATGTTCGGAAAATATGTTCGATATAAGACTGAGGAGGGCAATGAGATGACAAATACAGCAAGCACCACACATAGAACAGGAAAAAAAGAAAGCCGCAAGCTTTCCAGAACAATGGCAGTAATTCTGGGACTGATCGTAACACTGGAGGTAATGATCGCCGGTGGGATGATCTTTAATATTGATTTTCACTCTGCTGATACGATTGCGGTGATCCTGGGATTTTTAGTTTTATATTCGGGAGTTGTTGCAGTACTGACTGATAATTGAGGTTGCTGTCCGGCATATTATGATGTAACATGTCATATATAATATTCACTCATGAAATAATGTACTCTCGGAATAAAGACTCCAAGAATACATAATATAGGTAAAGGGGAAAATATGACGGTAAAATCAAGATTGCTGGAAATGTTGGAGAAGTATAAGGGAGAAGTGATTTCCGGAGAGCGGATTGCAGGTGAGCTGGGCTGTACCAGGGCGGCAGTATGGAAGGCAGTGAAATCGCTCAGGGAGGACGGATATACCATAGAGGCAGGACCTAATAAGGGTTATATGCTGGCAAAGGATACAAATCGGTTGTCCCAGGAGGGAATCCGTCTGTTTCTGGATGATCCGAAGGTTAAAGTAGATATTTATGATGAGCTGGAATCTACAAACCAGACTGCCAAGAAAGAAGCGATGATAGGAAAGGCAGGACATGGAGCCTTTGTAATTGCCAGGAGTCAGACTGCGGGAAGAGGACGCAGAGGGCGGGAATTTTATTCCCCTGCAGATGCCGGGCTTTATATAAGTGTGATCCTGAAACCCCAGGGAACCCTACAGGACAGCTTACTGATCACAACAGCGGCAGCAGTGGCAGTTTACAGAGCCGTTGCACAGATCTGTGGAATCCAGCTTGATATTAAATGGGTTAATGATCTGTTTTATAAAGGAAAGAAAGTCTGTGGAATCCTCACAGAGGCTGTCACAGATTTTGAAAGTGGAAATATTGAGTTTGTGGTAGTTGGTATAGGATTGAACCTCTACCTGGATCAGGAGAAACTGCCGCAGAAATTAAGAAGTATAGCTGGAGCTCTTTATGAGACAAAAGAAGATGCAGAACGGACAGACCGTAATCAATTGACAGCAATGATTGTGAACGAGCTGCGAAAAGAGACAGCAGATCTGAAACTATCTCCGGATTATGTGACACATAACATGATCCCGGGACATCAGATCACAATTACAGACGGAACCTCTTCCAGGCAGGCATTTGCGTTGGAGATATGCAGGGACGGAAGGCTGAAAGTACGGGAAGAGGATGGGCAGGAAAAAATATTGTCTTTTGGGGAAGTTTCGGTGACTATATAGCTATATGGAAAATTGTATTGTTTTCCCAACTGCTATAAAAATGAGATTCAGATTTGCGGGTAATGTACAATCGCAAATCTGAATCTCATTTTGGGTTCAGGGTTAATTGGTACTGTTATCAGTATCCTTGAGCTCTTCGGAAATTTCTTCTTTTAATGATACAGGATGGCTGCTGGTGTCTGTTGTATCAGTAGTATTTGCAGAAGTTTCAACATTTTCTACATTTCTCATATCCTGCTGGTACGGACGATATGGTGTCCAGTAATGTTCTTCCTCATCGGAACTGTCATGGTGTTCTTCATCCAATGCATCCTTCTTGCGGGTGAGAATATAAATTCCTGCAAAAATGATAGCAACTGCAATTACGAGCTGTGGCAGGTGATATGTGAATCTACCGATAATATCAGCCAGATAGCCGGGTAAGATCATATAGAGGAAATCCATCAGGTTGTTCCACAGAATAGAAGCACCAAGGAAAATCAGCAGAATCGCGGTTAAATTTCTGTGATGTTTAAGCAGGGAACTGATATCTCCTGTCAGTTCATCCATATGAAGAACATAGGAATCTTCTATGGAATAAAACTCTTCCTCAGAAAGAGATTTCAGGTTGTGCACATTAAAGAAACTGTAGAACCAGATGATCGGGATCAGAAACACAAGCCAGTCCATTCCGGTACATGCTCCAATGGCAAAGACACCCCAGAATAAGAACATAATACTGATTCCCTGTTTTTTGAATCCCATATACATTTCTCCTGCGCCTGGAATCAGGGAAAAGATAAAAAGCCAGAATCCATGTTTTTGTTTTTGCATACTTTTATTTGCCTCCATTCATTAATTTGCTGGAAAAATCACTGATATATTTTATAAAAGAACTGGTGCCATCACCAATGTTCTGGCCAAGTTCTCTGGTGAACTGGTAGAGCCTGCTGTCTTCATGTTCGGGCAATGTTTTGTTTATCTGAGAGGAAGTATCCTGATGTAAGGAAGTGAAATCCAGGTTGGGGATACTGAATAAAAGCAGCAGGGCAACTATCACACCGGCAGCAGTCTGAAGACTGTAATGGAGCAGCTGCATTTTGCGGGATGCTTTATTTGCTGCCCGGGCAAGCTGTACTTCACCGGAGTCTGCTTTGGTCAGAATCTGTTCCATCAGATAGGAAGGAGCAGTATCAGTACTGCTGTCTTCCTGTTCCATCATCTGATCCAGACAGAAATCGCAGTGATCAAGATGTGACAGAAACTCAATGACTTCCTGTGTGTTCATATTTCCGTTGTCAAATTCTATTAAATCCTTCTTATCAATATGCATCTAATCACCCCTTTCAAGCATCTTTTTCAGCATTGCCCTTGCTCGATAGAGCTGTGTCTGAACTGTTTTCGGATTTTTTCCTGTCTGTTGTGCAATTTCAGGTACTGACAGTTCCCTGCAGAAATGTGCGTAAGCGACTTCTTTGTAGGGACTTTTCAGCTGCATGCACAATGCTTCTACGTGAGTATTGGATGCAGCTTTCATGTATTCATCCTCGGGAGAGGATTGCCGGTCCGGAATCTGGGAAAAGTAGGTGTCTTCTGTTGGAATACTTCGCCGCCCGGCTGCTTTCAGATAGTCTAGGCATTTTCGGACAGCAATCTTGCTTAGCCAGGCTTTTTCATAAGTGCCGTCAAAACGGGACAGGTTTTTATAGGCAGACAGAAATACTTCCTGAGTAAGATCTTCGGCATCAAATGGATTGCCGATAGATTTCAGGCAGATCGAATATATTAAGTTCTGGTATTGCTTAATCAGATATTCCAGATATTGCTTTTCTGTGATCATTACTGTCTCCTTTTCCCTGTTCAATTAATTATAACGCAGAAGGTGGGGGGATGGATTCAGATATTGGAGGAATTTTGAGAATTTTGCGAAAAAGGGACGCGCAGAAAAATAGTTTGTTTTGTGTGCGGTTATTGGCTGCTTGGATTAACGGATTTTTATAAAAATATCTCTAAGGGACAGTCTTGCGAACCCTTTTGATTTGGTCTATACTTGATTGGAATGAAATACAGCATTTATGTTTATATGGAAGATAATGCGGGGGAATATGACAGATAACATGACAGATTAACAAGGAGAGACAGATTATGACAGAAACAAGACGTTTATATTATGAAGATGTATATAAAAAAGAATTTACTGCAACTGTTGTAGAGTGCAGAGAGCAGAAGAAGGGCTATGTGGTCATTTTGGATGAGAGTGCTTTTTATCCAGAGGGTGGCGGTCAGCCAAGTGATGTGGGAATTTTGGGTGATGCACAGGTGACGGAGGTTCATGAGAAAGATGGAGAGCTGCTTCATTATATAGATAAAGCACTGGAAGTGGGAACCAGGGTTGAAGGAAAGATTGACTGGGCGCGTCGTTTTGATTTGATGCAGCAGCATTCCGGTGAGCATATGGTCAGTGGTATTATTCATGAGAAGTATGGTTATGATAATGTAGGTTTCCATATGGGAAGCGATGTGATCACTGTAGATTTGAATGGTATGCTGGATGATGCGCAGCTTGCAGAAATTGAGCGGGAAGTGAATGAGAGAGTTTGGGAGGATAAGGAAGTACTGATTACTTATCCCACAGCAGATGAATTAGAGGTTTTGGATTACAGAAGTAAGAAGGAACTGACAGGACAGGTTCGTATTGTGACATTCCCGGGAGTAGACGTATGTGCCTGCTGTGGTACTCACGTAACTCATACAGGCGAGATCGGAATGGTGAAGCTTCTCTCTGTAGTGAAATTTCACGATGGCATCCGTATGGAGATGATCTGCGGTAAACGTGTGCTGGATTATCTGAATATGGTGAATGAGCAGAATCATCAGATTTCCATGAAGCTTTCTGCAAAGATGGACAGAACAGCAGATGCAGTACAGCGTCTGCAGGATGAAAATTTCCGTATGAAAGGCCAGGTTGCCCGTATGGAAGAAGAGATGTTTAGGGCAGAAGCTAAGAAATGGGAAGGTGCAGGAAGTGTCCTGATCTTCAAAGAAGGTCTGGAAGCAGATTCTGTACGTAAACTTGCGGATGCAGTGATGAATACCTGTGAGGGTTGCTGTGCAGTATTTTCCAGAAATGAAGATGGAAGCTATAAGTATGCTATGGGAGAGATTGACGGGGATTTACGCCAGTATACAAAGGAAATGAATGCTGCATTAAATGGAAGAGGTGGTGGAAAACCATTCTTTGTCCAGGGGTCTGTGCAGGCAACAGAAGACGAAATCCGAAATTTTTTGAAAAATAAAAAATTGTAGATAAAAGATTAAGTAAAACTGCGGAGCGGTTATTGAGCATAGAGTTGCATAGCGAAGCGGATGAGTTTATCCGTCTGACTCTATGTTTTGAATTAAGAAAGCAGCAGGGAAGAGGAAGAGAAACGGGAAATGTTTGGAGAATGTCATGCGCATATCATTATGGATGGCGTGAATTACCGCCATGCAGTTGATATGCATAAAAATGGACCGGACGATAAGATCATAAGAGAACATCTGGAAGCTTATCAAAAGCGTGGTATTACTTTTGTGCGTGACGGAGGGGATGGACTGGGAGTTTCCAGGCGTGCAAAGGAGTTGGCACCGGAGTATGGAATTGATTACAGGACACCTGTATTTGCCATACATAAGGAAGGATATTATGGCGCTATTGTGGGAAAAAGTTTTGATACCATGGGAAAATTCCATCGGAGAGTTCTGGAGGCAAAGGCACAGGGAGCTGATTTTATCAAAATCATGACTACCGGAATCCTGGATTTTAATAATCATGGAGCAATTACCGGAATGTACTTGGAAGCAGATGAAGTGAGGGAGATGGTTCATATTGCCCATGAAGAGGGCATGAAAGTGATGTCTCATACCAATGGGGTATATGGAGTCAGGGCTGCTTTGAAAGCAGGGGTAGACAGTTTGGAGCATGGTAACTATATGGACGGGGAAACGCTGGAAATGCTGGCGGAAAGCAGTACTGTCTGGGTGCCTACCCTTGTGACAGTGATAAATTTGCTGGGTTCAGAACGATATGAGGATGCTGCTTTATTTCCTATTATCCGAAGTGCCAGTGAAAATGTCCGTAAAGCCTTTCAAATGGGAATTCATGTGGCAGCCGGAAGTGATGCGGGGGCATATAGAGTGTACCATGGGCAGGGAATACAGGATGAGATCCATGCCTTCGAAGAGATTTTGGGCTGCAGTGATAAAGTGTATACCTGGCTGAAGGAAGGAGAAGAGAACATAAAAAAGAAATTTCACAGTTGAAAATACAGTAGGTATTTTCATCGAATACGGATTAGTCAAGCGGATATTCGCAATCCGCTTCGCTACTTGCTCATAACCGAATAACTGCTTCGCAGTTTATCAGAAGGAGCTTGCACTCCTCCTGATACAAGCAAGTCCCCACCCATTGCTTATTGCTTTTCGCAATTGAAGCAGGGGACTTACTTGATTCGGTTAATATCCGGCTGACAGGAAGTTCTGTCTGGAAATAGATGAAAAATACCTGCTGTATTTTTAGTTATATATAAAATATTTTACGCGTTCTGTATCTGTACAGCAGTATAGATATTGGAAGCTTTAGATTTGGAGGGATGAAAGGTTACCTGGACATAATCTCCGTATTCCAGACTGGCTTCAGAGCTGTTCCGAAGTTCTTCCGTGCGGAAAGTATCTACAGCACCATCATCTGTCTGTACAGTAATGGTATTGGCAGTACTGCCGGTAATGACGCCTGTAACTGTAAAAGAAATATGTTTGTCATCAATGGTGTCAGGATCTTCTCCTGTAATTGCCAGGATCTGGATTCCCTCCAGGGTATCCGGCTGCAGGATACCCTTGTAGGTGACGTTTACATGGGAGCCGGGAGCAATACCGCCCTTGAAATAAACGGGAATGGAGGACATATCCAGATTTTGGACTGTGCTGCTTCCGGCAGGGAGAATCTGCAGGGTGTTCAGGTTAACCCCCTGTATAGTTGCCAGAAACTGCTGTTCTTTACCGGCAGCCTCCTCGGGAGTTTCCTCCGGATTCGGCGGTGGTGTGGGAGTTGGATCCGGGATAACGATTGTTTCCAGATCAGAAATACTCAATACCTTTAAGTGGCTGGCATTGAGAGAAGCGGAAGAGTCCTGGGAGGTATCGGGGAACTTTCCTTTAAAACGCAGATATACCCAGTCCCCCTCTTTGATTCCGTTCTGATAATATTGTTCTGTGCCGGTGATCGGATAGGTAGCAGTTTTTCCTTTTTTGGATTTCAAGGTTATGGTATTGGCAGTGAGGGAAAGGACCTGCCCATGGGCCGTGCGCTTTTTTAATTTGCTTTTACGATGAAATTCATCTACTACTTTCAGAGTCTGTACGGTACTGGTGTCCGTACCGGAAAGCTGTCCTTCATAGATTACGCTGATCTCATCGCCTGTGATCATACCATCTTTACATTCCAAAGTGGCACCAGAAAGATTGAATACATAGGAAGCTTCTCCTTTATTCAGAATCAGCTGGCTTCCGGAAAAATCCTGAAGAGTACCTGATATTTCATCCATATAGACTCTGCTTTTGGGTTCAGTTGCGGCAGATTCCGGAGAGGATGGCTCTTCCACGGAAACATCCCCGGTTGATGTGATTTGTTCCAATACAGTTCCAAGAGAGCATCCGCTCAGAGATAAACTAAGAACGGTGCAGGCACAGACAGCGAGCAGTTTTTTCATAATAATTGCAGATCCTCCAGAAAAGTCATTTATGAAATTATCATAACATATATTGTAAGGGTTTTGAGATTTATTTTTCTTTTTTTATCATTTTTTCCTATGATATCTTCATAAAGGTTTTTGAAAATTTTTGATAAAATAATAACAATTAGATATTGCATTTTTGATAGTTTGTGATATACTTTTTTTAAATAAATAATAGCGAAGTAGGATTTTATGCGTTAAGTGTTCACAGGCTGGGGAGTCGCCGTGAAACGAAAAGCAGAGTGACAAGCTGCTTACGATATGATTTCCGCACCCGTTGCTACATATGAGGACATCTCATAATGTGGAGGGATTATTATTTATGGTAACTACTCTATTTTATAAACACATTATGGAGGTGTTTTTATTATGCAGAAAAAACAAACATGGAACGTAAAAACATTAGTATTTATGGCGCTTCTGATCGCTATGCATCTGGTACTGACACGAGTTCTGGTCATTGACCTTGGGGCATATCGTATTTCTGTAGGAAGTGTAACTACAATTCTGGCCGGTCTTTGGCTGGGACCTATAGCGGGCGGAGTCTGTGGATTATGTGCAGATATTATCGGATGCTTTATGAAAGGATATGCTGTAAACCCATTTATTACAGTTGCAGCCATTCTCTGGGGAGTTCTTCCGGCACTGGCAGGACCACTGTTCGCAAACAAAAAGAAAACAGGAAAAACAGTTGTTATCTGTATTTCTATTGTGATAACTGCAATTCTCAGTTCTCTGGTATTAACAACAGCAGGACTGGTAATTATGCTTGGATATAATTTTTATGCAATCATGCCTGGAAGACTGGTGCAGTTTGTAATTATGATCCCTATTTACTGTGTGCTTACCTGTCTGCTGTATTTCAGTCCTCTGACTGCTATGGTTGCAGGTAATGTGACACAGGCAGTACTGAATAAGAAAACAGTGTAACAAAACGATTATGAAAATATACATTCATTGATTCCCCAAAAAGAAAAAGTAAACTGAAAAGAAGTGTGTTCTGTAAGAGGAAAAAAATTACAGAACGCACTTCTTTTTTTATAGAAAATCGGTAAATTATTTTTCAGGTGGAAAATTACCATTTTCGTCCGGCTGTACCCGAAACCAATAGGTATAGAGCTGCTGGAATCCAAGGGATCTGTACAGTGCCCGGGCATTGTTATTTCCCTTTACAACCTGCAGGTAAGCATTTTGGGCACCCTTTTTTATGCCTTCTTTCAGAAGTCCGGTACAAATCTGACGGGCATATCCCTGTCTGCGGTATTCTTTTTTTACATGGATGGCATAGATACCGATGTAATCTCTGTCCAATATTCCCAGGCCGGTTGCAATAATCTGACCGTCTATGCTGACAGAGGCACAGATGGTTTCCTTGAGGATTGACTGATACATGGATGGAACTACTTTCCGGTGAATCGGATTGGTGGTATTTTTCAGACGGAACAGACTTTCAATCCATTCAAGAGGGATATTTTCACAGAAAGAGACATTAGGGTAAGGGCAATCTATCCGGGCAGTTTTCAGGCTCATTGCCATAACATTGGTAGTGTGCTGTATGGCATATCCACGGTTTTCCAGGACATAATCAAAGTCAGGAGAGACTAGGGGACTGATTTTGAAGACAGCCGGACTTCCAAGGCGTTTATACTCACTTTCGCAAAAGGGGATTTTTTCTCTCCATGTGAGAGTGGAATTACCAAACTGTTCTACGCTGTTGGTTCTGTGTGTATAAAAATAAGAAAATCTCAGAATCCAGCCGTCATACAGCTCCATTTTGTGGGATGGCCAGGCGTTCAGAGACATATCTTCAATTTGTTTAATAGTGGTTTCCATAGGTAAGGAAAACTCCTTTCGGATTAATTTATATTCAGATTATACAGAAGTGTACAGTGATATGCAAGAAAACATTATGGTTTCTTCCGCCATTAAACGCTCAGCAAAGGATACAGACGTTCAGCCAGCAGTCTGTGCCCAAGGGCGGTGAGGTGGATGCCGTCTGTGGTAACTGCAGGAAAGCCCCTTACAGAAGCTTCTTTATTCAGATAATCCTGTAGAGGCAGGAAAGGAAGCGAAAACTGGAAGGAAAGACTGCGGATCTTTTGGGACATGGCAGAGACATAAGGAATCCAGTTTTGATATTCAGCCGGACAAGGGAAGATAAACGGTTCCATGAGAATCACCTGTTGTGCATCTGCAGTGAGCAGTTTCAGTAATTCTTTATAATGAACAGTAAATTCCTTCAGCATTTGTTGTTTTTGTTCCTCTGTGCGGTGTGTGTTCATGATTAATCCGATATCGTTGATACCGACCAGCAGAGTGATAATCGGATTGCGATGAAGGGAAATACGGTGAGTTTGAATGTTTTCGAGAATACGTGATACTGTGAATCCGTCTATTCCGTGATTTTTGATCTGTACGTTGCATGGGAGCTTTTCTGCGAGAAGCTGTACATAACCGTTTCCAAGGGGAAAATCTTCAAATAAATGATTGCAGTCGGTAATGCTGTCGCCCAGACATAGAATTTGCATAAAATAATCCTTTCCGAGTACAAAGAAATTGGTATGACCTGTTTTGAGATTGGTATGTTTTGAGATATAAATTTTATATAAAAAATATATAAAATAATATCACCGGGTGACAGTTAGGTCAATAAAAATGCACCGATTTTTGTTAAAGTGCATGATAAAAAGTATGATTTTGACGAAGTAATAAAAATTCATTGTGCAAAATACATAAAAAAAAATAATTATTTTGTTGATAATAGGCGGAATAGTTGTTGACTTTTTAACAATTTTGAATATAATAAACTCAACATCCTGAATCTCAGGGAGATAGCTTTCCGGAGATCTGGTAAAAAAGGAGGGAAAAGAGACGGGTAATTTAGCAAGCACGTTAATGGAAGAACTTCAATGTAAGACAGTTTTTACCATACCGGTGTTTGGTGGAATACCAATTGCAGAATCAGTAGCAGTGACATGGATCATCATGGCAGTGCTTTTAATTTTGTCATTGGTGCTTGTGCGAAATCTAAGTGTGGAAAACCCTGGTAAGAAACAGCTTTTATTAGAAGCGGGAGTTGGTTTTCTCCATAACTTCTTTAAGGATATCCTTGGAGAAGAGGGAAAAAGATATATTCCCTATCTGATGACAGTTGTCATTTACATTGGAATTGCAAACATTTTCGGTGTGTTTGGATTTGTACCGCCTACAAAGGATTTGAACTGTACGATTGGTCTTGCACTTACAAGTATTTTTTTGATCGAGTATGCAGGATTTCATAAGAAAGGTCTGAAAGGATTTATTAAAAGCTTTGCAGAGCCTTCGCCGGTTATGCTGCCGATCAATATTCTGGAGATCGCCATTCGTCCTACATCACTTTGTATGCGACTTTTTGGTAATGTATTAGGAAGCTATGTGGTTATGAAACTTCTTGAGTTTATATGCCCGGCAATTCTTCCTATCCCATTCAGCCTGTATTTTGATTTCTTTGACGGATTCATTCAGGCTTATGTATTTGTATTCTTAACTTCTTTATTTATCAAAGAAGCTATTGAATAAAAGCTTACTGTTCATACAGGATTATGACATCACATACGGGACATAAGATACGAGACATAAAGTATGAGACAGCAGTTATGAGCAGTACCCCCAAAAAAAGCTGTCCGGATATCCGGCTGGATCATAACGGTATCATATCCGCTATTACAGACATCTATTGTACAGGCATCAGGTGGTTCATCAGGATATCGGCAGGATAGCACATTATGAAGAAAGATCTGTAATATCAGGTTACGGGCAATATTTTGTCCCTGACATCATTCATTTAATTTATTGAAACAACAGGAGGAAAAAGTTATGTTAGTAGCTATTGGAGCAGCAATCGCAGTTATGACAGGTATCGGAGCAGGTATTGGTATTGGTATGGCAACATCCAAAGCAGTAGAAGCAATCGCAAGACAGCCGGAAG
>OLNJ01001441.1_pt1 | contig 12443 bp, 11 predicted proteins | sample 1672191 | NCBI WGS metagenome assembly OLNJ01 (sample SAMEA3136657, study PRJEB25190) | human gut metagenome | biome: human gut; feature: human-associated habitat; material: faeces | place: Austria | collected 2013 | reverse complement strand
CAATTTTTTATTACAGATGAGGAAAAGGATTACCTTAGTGATTTTATAAAAAGAAAAACTAAAAATAAGGAATCTGAAATAAATAGTGCTCAAAAAGATAAGTTACAAGAACTTATATATAATTTCTTTGAAGAGGTGGATAAAGGATATAACACTTATTTCTTAGAAGATAAAGAATTTTTTAATTTATTATATCTTCATATAGCATCTTTAATAGAACGTGTTAGGAGAGAACAAAATCTAAAAAATCCTTTCTCTCGTCAAATAAGTCATCAATATCCAACTGTATTTAATTTAGCAATTCAATTATCTAAGAGGCTAGAAAAAGAATACGGAATTAAGATTAATCAACATGAAATTGGATTTATAGCTACTCATATTGCAGTGCCTTTTGAAAAAAGACAAGGAGAAAATTTTAAACAAAAATACAAGATAGGAATAGTTTGTTCTTCGGGTGGAGGAAGTGCTTATTTAATTAAATTAAGATTACAAGAAATATTTCCAAATGCTGAGGTACAGAATTTTTCATTATTGGATAAAGATAAAATAGTAAACTTTTCACCAGATTTGATTTTTTCAATTACGGATTTAAGTTTTGAAGTGCATGCTCCTGTAATTTTAATAAAAGAGATACTAGATGATTTAGATTATTTAAAAATAAAGGAAAGTGTAAGATATGTAGATGATTTTGGAAAAGTAACTAATCCTAAACAGTATTTCTTAAGTTTATTTAGCAAGAAACATTTTACTTGTATTACACAAAAATCAGAATATAAAGGCATTCTTGACACGATGGCACAAAAAGTAGTTGAAGATGGGGCCTGTGCACCGAGTTATCCAAAAGATGTTTGGGAGCGAGAGAGTTTTCTAAATACAATATATACAAATGGGGTTACAATTCCACATCCAATTGAAATGACAGGGAATAAAAACTTAATATCAGTAGGTCTTGTACAAACTGATATTGAATACGAAGAACGTAAACCTAAAATTATATTTATGGTTTCTTTAATAAAAGGAAATCTTGAATTACATAAACTAGTTACAAAGCATCTTAGTATTATTATGGAAGATGAAAGTGTTGTTAATAGATTAAGGGAATCACAGTCATATGAAGAATTCATGCATAAATTAAAAAATAGCCTGGGGGGATAGCAGATGAATTTAGAGTTTCTAAAAAAACTATCAGAAGCAGATGGAATAGCATCTAATGAAGGGGAAGTTAGAAAAGTACTGTTAGATGAGTTAAAATCACACAGCGATAATATAGTTTGTGATGGATTGGGAAGTATTATTTTTTCAAAAGAAATAAATGAGAATGCACCTAAAATTATGATTTGTGCTCATATGGATGAAGTAGGTTTCATAGTAAGAAGCATAAGTAAAGATGGAATGATCCATTTAATGGTAGTTGGTGGAGTTAAACCTTTAGCACAACACTTACAGAAAGTAAGGATAACAACTGAAAGTGGAGTTAAAATACCTGCGATTATAAATGGTACTTATAAAAATGAAGCAACAGAAGATTTATATGCAGATATAGGCGCTTATACAGATGAAGAAGTATATAATTTAGGAATTCAAGTTGGAGATATGGTAACATATGCAACTGAGTTCGAAAAGTTTTCACTTCCTAATAGATTAGTAGGTAAAGCCTTTGATGATCGTCTAGGATGTTTCGTAATGGGAGAAGTACTAAAAAATTTAGATGATAAAAAATTAAATAGTAATATTTACTTCGCAGCTACTAGTAGCGAAGAAGTAGGTATAAGAGGAGCAAAAACAGCAGCGCAATTAATAAACCCAGATGTTGTATTTGTAATAGATGTAGCCTGCCATAGAAATGAGTTTGTACGCGATCATACAAATAAAAAGCAAATTGATAAAGGTGTAATGCTTATGCATTTTGATAGAACATTAGCACCAAATAAAAAAATGATAAATTATGTGAAGGAAACTGCAAGTAATATAAATGTTCCACTTCAACACGATATGTTCAAATCGGGTGGAACTGATGGAGGAGAAGCACACAAGGTAAATGAAGGAAAGCCAACTGTAGTTACTTGTCTTCCAGTTAGATATGGTCATTGTGCTTTTTCAATAGTAAGTCCAATAGATCTTGAATTAATGATTAAGTTATATACAGAATTAATATTAAATTTTGATTCTGAAAAATACAAAGAAATAAAAAAATTTATCTAAGAGGAGAAAAAGACATGGTATCAACAGAATTTGAAGTAATGGAACTTATAACTACTGCTGGAGAAAGTAAAGCTAAAGCTTTTGAAGCATTAAAAATGGTAAAGGATAAGAAGTTTGATGAGGCTAGAGAATTAATAGCGGAAGCTAGAAAAATAGATGTTCAAGCACATAGGATTCAAACTGAACTAATAACTAGAGATATAGATGAAGAGCAAGAAAGTCCTGCCATGGGATTATTAATGGTTCATGCTCAAGATCACTATATGACTTCTCAGTTAGCAAAGGATTTAATAGAGACTTTAATAGAAGTACTTGATGACGCAAAGTAAGTAATTAAAAAAATATAAACTAAAAATAATTTTAGGGGGAATAATTATGAAGATATTATTATGTTGTGCAGGTGGATTTTCTACTAATATGTTAATGCAAAATATGAAGAAGGTAGTTAAAGAAAGTACTAAGTTAGATGAAAATGATTTTAAATTTACAGCTATACCAGCCGACTCATTAGAAAGTGAAATAGATAATTGGGATATAGTTATGATTGGTCCACAAGTTTCTCATAAAACTGATTTTATAGAATCAATATGTAAGCCAAGAAATAAGCCTTTTGTTGTAATAGATAAAGATGTATATGGAAAAATGGATGGGGCAACAGTAATGAAATTAGCTTTAGTAACATATAAAAAGCATGAATTAGCTAATGCAGCAAGATAGTGGGGTTAAAATAATTAATAAATAATAGGGGGATGACAATGTTCGCAAAGTTTGAAGCATTTATGAATCGTGTATTTACACCTATAGCTCACAAAGTGGATAATCAACGTCACTTAAGTGCTATAAAGGCAGGAATGGTAGCAATGACACCATTTACTATACTAGGTAGTTTCTTTGCTATAATTCCAGCACTTCCAAATATGATAGGGGAAAATAACCCAGTAAGTCAATTTATATTAAATAATGCAGAAATACTAGATTTGCCAGTAACTCTTTCTATAGGATTAATCGGACTATATGCTTGTATGTGTATATCTTTTAACTTAGGTAATCATTACAAATTATATATTCCAGGTTGTGTTACTCTTTCTACTTTTGCCTTTTTATTCTTAGTATCATCCTTTACACCGGATGGAACTTTAGAACTTGGAAACTTAGGTGCTAAAGGCTTATTTACAGGTATGCTAACAGCTATAGGAGCAGTAGAACTTTATAATTTATGTAAGAAGAAAAATCTTACGATTAGAATGCCAGAAGGTGTACCAGACTTTGTATCTAAATCATTTGAATTAATACCTACAACTATAATCGTAGGTGGTACATTCATCGTATTACGTTTTGTATCTTTAAATGTATTTGGAGAATTACCTCCACAAATACTTACTAGATTCTTAGAACCATTAGTAGGTAGTATGGATAATCCATGGGCAGTTCTAGCTCTAAACTTCTGTATATGTACGGTATTCTTCTTTGGTATACATTCATCTGTTTTCAGTCCAATAACTCGTCCAGTAATGGTTACATTTATAGCAGAAAATATAGCTGCTATGCAAGCTGGTCAGCCAATACCTCACTTCTATACTGCAGGTGCATCAAGTGCATTTTTCGGGTTTACAGGAGCAGGTATAACAATAGGTTGTGTAATAGCGTGTATGTTATCTAAAAACAAGAGTTTTAAAAAGATAGGTCAAGTATCATTATTCCCATCTCTATTCGGAATAAATGAACCAATATTATTTGGTGCTCCAATAATATTAAATCCAATAATGTTTATACCATTTGTATTTGGTGGAGCAATAATAGGTACACTACCAATGTTCTTAATGCATTTTGGATGGTTAGCTAAACCAGTATTTGACCCTCCATATGTAGGTGTGTTCCTTGAAGGATTTTTAACAAATGGTGATTGGCGTTCAATAGTAGCTAATGCAATACAATTAGTATTAACTGTATTATTATACATGCCATTCTTTAAAATAATGGAACGTCAAGCTGAAGCTAAATTAGAAGAAGAAAATAAAACAAGTAAAAATATATTTACAGAGGAAGAAGAAGATCTATTAGATGACTTAGGATTAGACTTCTAGGTGATGAATATGAATAGTAGATTAGATAAAATAAGAAAATTAATAGAAGAAAAGAATATAGATGCACTTCTAATAAAAGGTAAAAATAATAAGCGATATATTGGTGCTTTAACAGGTAGTGGAGTATATGTTTTGGTTACAAAAGATAAGGCTTATCAAATTTTAGATGGAAGATACATTGATGAAGCAAATAAAAAAACAACTATATTTGAAAATAAAGTTGTTCCACAAGGATCATATATACCAGCTATAATTGATTTACTTAAAGAATTATCTTTACAAAAGGTTGGAATAGAGAGTCAATTTATGAGTATAAGAGAGTATATTGATTTAAGTGAATGTAGTTTTGATATTACATTAATAACTAATGAGCTAGGTAAAGTAAGATCAGTAAAATCTAAAGAAGAAATCGAAACTATTAGAAAAGCTTGTGAGTTAACAGATGAAATATTCAAAGAAGTTATCTCTGAAATAAAAGAAGGAATGACAGAATTAGAGGTTTCTGCATTACTTCACTACTGGACACTAAAAAAAGGTGCAAGTGGTATGGCTTTTGAACCGATTGTTGCATCTGGTGAAAGGGGCGCCATGCCACATGGTCGCCCTACAACAAAAAAATTAAAAAGAAATGAAGCTATTACAATTGATTTTGGTATTGTGTATGAAGGATATCAATCTGATATGACAAGGACAATATCTATAGGAGAACCACCAAAGTTGATAAAAGAAATATATAAAGCAGTTTTAAAGGCTCAGAATTTGGCAATAGAAGGAATTAGGGAAGGTGTATCTGCTAGAGACGTAGATAAAATTGCTAGAGATAGTATAGCAGAATCAGGTTTTGGGGACTATTTTACTCATGGTTTAGGTCATGGAATGGGACTTGGTGATGGTGAACTGCCTACACTGAATTCCAGAAGTGAAGATATTCTAGAAGAAGGTATGGTAATGTCATGTGAACCAGGAATATATATTCCAGATGTAGGTGGAGTACGAATAGAAGACGATATCGTAATAATAAATGGAAAAGGTGTTTCACTTAATAAGACTTCAAAAGAATGGATTATACTAGGAGAGTAAAAATGAAATATAATTTTGATAAAGTAATAAATCGAAAAGAAAGCCATTGTAGAAAATGGAGCAATAAGGTTTTAAAAGATAAGTTTGATTTAGATGAAACTGCAATTCCAATGGACTTAGCTGACATTGACTTTGAATGCTCACCAGCAATAAAGGATGCAATACTAAAAAGGGCATCAGTAGGGGATTACAGCTATACTTTTGTAGAAGATGAGTTCTATGAAGCTGTAATTAACTGGAATAAAAGAAGATTTAATATTGATATAGATAAAGAATGGATAAAGTTAACTTTTGGTACAGTATCAACTCTACATTATATAGTTCAGGCATATACAAAAGAAGGAGAAGGGGTATTAATAAATACACCAGCTTATGACCCTTTTGCTGAAGCAGTAGAAAATAATAATAGACAATTATATTGTAGCCCATTAAAATTAATGAATAATAGGTATTATCTAGACTTTGACGACATTGAAGCTCAAATGAAAGATAGTAATATTAAAGTATATATATTCTGCAGTCCACAAAATCCTTCAGGGCGTATATGGACAAAGGATGAATTATATAAGTTATCGGAACTATGTTTAAAATATAATGTGTTACTAGTAAGTGATGAAATACATCGAGATGTAGTATTTAAGGGGCATGAGTTTATATCTTTGTGGAATGCACATCCAGATATTCATAGTAATAGTTTGGTATGCGTGTCTCCAAATAAAGGGTTTAACTTAGGAGGGCTTAAAACTTCATATGTTTTAGCTAAAAATAAAAAAGTAAGAGAAACTTTATTAGAACAGTTAAAAAGAAATTCAATAACATCTCCAAATGTATTTGCTATACCAGCAATTACAGCTGCTTACAATGATAGTGAAGAATGGTTGGATGAAATGACTAAGTATGTTGAAGGGAATTTTGAAATTGTGTATGATTTCTTTGAAAGAAATATACCTAATGCAAAAGTAATGAAATCGGATTCCTCTTTCTTAGCATGGATAGATGTAAGAGAATTATTTGAAGATGAAGAAGAAGCGAATGAATTTTTTAAAACTGCAAAGGTAACTATGGTAGTAGGAAGTTATTTTGTCAAAGATGGAGAAGGATTTATTCGCCTTAATATAGGATGTCCTAGAGCTACATTAAATGAAGCTCTTAAAAGAATTAAAGATACATATAAAAAACTTTACCATAATAAATTTAGTGTAAGTATGAATATAAATTAGATAAAAAAGAGTTGTTCAAGTGAGATATTTCATTTGAGTAGCTCTTTTTTTATTGATAAAAATATAATAATCGACAAAATTTTCATAAAAACTAAATATTTTAATAAAAAAGCTAAATATATTTAAAAAAGTTATTGACTAGAAAGAAAAAGATGATATAATGAATTTATAAATCAGATGATAACAATTATCAATATTAAAAATTATATAAATAATATATATTGGAGGACATAAAAGTGAAAAGATTAAAATCATTAATGCTATTAGGTGTAACAATAGCTACACTAGGATTAGTTACTGGTTGTTCGGGAAACAGTAACAATGAAAGTTCAAAGGATGAATCACAAACAAGAATAGTACAATCTGTAAAAGGAGAAGTTGAAATACCGGCAAATCCTAAAAGAATAGTTGATATATCTGGAAGTAGTGAAGAATTAGCTTTATTAGGACATACTCCAGTGGGGACAGCTAATGTAGACTCGTATGAAACAGATAAAGTTCCATCATATGTACAAGATAAATTAGGTGATGCAAAAGTAGTTGGTCACTCAATGATGGATACAATGGATATAGAAGCAATACTTGCTGCAGAGCCAGATTTAATAATAATGGCACCAAGACAAGAAAAGATATATGATCAATTAAAAGAAATAGCTCCAGTTGTTATGTTAGAAGATAGATCAAACGATTGGGAAGCAAAACTTAAAGACGTAGCGGCATTATTCGGGCAAGAAGAAGAAGCTCAAAAGTGGTTAGATAATTACTATGCAAAAGCAGAAGAAATAGGTAAGGAAATAAAAGAAGCTAACGGAGATCAAACTTATTTAACAGTACTAGCATCATCAGGGCAATTTATGGTATTTACTGAAGGTGGTATAGGAACTGTATTAAAAGAAGATATGAAATTACCTCAACCAGCTAATATGCCTGAGCAAGATAGTATAACATTACCAACTGTTACTATGGAAGGTTTAACAGAAATAGATGCAGATCACATAATAGTTATAGCTACAGAATCAGATAAAGCTGATTTAAAAGCAAGTACAGTATGGCCACAAATAAGAGCTGTTAAAGAAGGTAACGTAACAATACTTGATGCAAGTCCATACTTCAGTCAAGCATACAATCCAATAGGAAGAGAATTATTATTACAATCAATCAAAGATGAAGTTGTAAAATAGTAAATATATAGAAGTAGGTGGTGAAAAACTATAAATTTTCATCACCTACTATTTCAGTTTATAGAAAAATTATATTTTAAAAATAATTGTATTGAAGTTTTGTGGGTATATATTAATATAGTACTTCAATTAACTTTGATGTAAGGAGGATGAAGAATGGCTAAACAAAAAAGAAAAACCTTAGCTTATTCATTGATGATAATAGGGATAATATTGCTTATATTTGGTATAGGAATGTCTATATCACTTGGAGCAAAACAAATAGATTTCTCAACGATATTACAAAGTTTATTTACAAATGATAATGATGTAAATATTAAGATAATTAGAGATGTTAGAATACCTAGAGCAGTTGCAGCAGCACTTGTAGGTGGTTTTTTAGCAGTAGCTGGAGCAATAATGCAAGGGATAACAAGAAATCCAATAGCAGAGCCATCTGTAATGGGAATTACTCAAGGTGCTACATTTATGATAGCTGTAGCATTTGTATTACAAAGAATTTACCCAAATTTAGTTATAGGAAGTTTTGGGCTTATGATATTTGCTTTTCTTGGAGCTAGTATAAGTGGACTTTTGGTATATTTTGTAAGTTCTAGGTCGGCTAGAAAGGTTGACCCAGTAAAACTTGCTCTTGCAGGAACAGCATTAGGTACTTTATTAATATCTTTAGCAATGGGAATTTCAATGTACTTTAATTTATCACAACAATTAAGTTTTTGGATTTCAGGGGGATTAGTAAGTGCTAAGTGGCAAGGTGTAAATTTATTATTTATAGTTGGTGGAATTGCATTCATAGGATCTATAATAATGGCACCGAAAATAACGATCCTTAGCTTAGGAGAAGAAGTAGCAATAGGATTAGGCCAAAGAACAAATTTAGTAAGATTTATATGCTTAATGATAGTAATAGCTTTAACTGGAGCATCAGTTTCAGTAGCTGGTAATATAGTATTTGTAGGTCTTATAATTCCACAAATAGCTAAAGCTATAGTAGGATCAGACTATAAATATATAATACCAAGCTCAATGATATTAGGTTCAGTGTTATTAGTATACAGTGATATTATGGCTAGAATGATAAATCCGCCATATGAGACTCCAATAGGATCATTAACAGCATTATTAGGAGTACCTATGTTTATATACCTTGTAAGAAAGGATACGAAATAGATTATGAATATGAGTAAAAATAAAAAATTTGCCCTAGTTATAGGGATTTTAATATCATTGATATTTATTACATTTTTAGTTAGCTTGAATTTAGGATCATTATCTATAGAACCAGTGGATGTTATAAAAACATTAATAGGGCAAGGATCTAAAAGTCAAGAAATAGCTATATTTAAGTTAAGATTACCGAGAATAGTAATAGGAATATTAGTAGGAACAGCATTGGCTACAGCAGGTACTATTTTACAAGGAGTCACTAAAAACGACCTAGCTGATTCAGGTATACTAGGTATAAATTCAGGTGCAGCACTATTTGTTGTAGTATATATATATATTATGAATGGGAATGTATATGATGGAATAAGCAATACAACAATATTTACAATGCCGATAGTAGCTTTAACAGGGGCAATATTTGGAGCATTTTTAATTTATATACTTGCATGGAAAAATGGTATAAGTTCATCTAGATTATTATTAATAGGAATAGGTATAAATGTTGCATTTACATCAATACTTACAATTTTCCAACTAAAATTCACAACTCAGGAATTTAATAGAGTAATGGCTTGGACATCTGGAAGTATATGGGGATCAAATTGGAAGTATGTAATGGCAGTATTACCTTTTATAATAATATTTATGGCATTAACAATATACAAATCTAGATATTTAGATGCATTAAATTTAGGTGATGAAGTAGCAACTGGATTAGGGATAGAAGTTGAAAAAGAGAGAAGAAAATTAATAGTATATGCGGTTATTTTAGCGGGTGTTGCTACATCAGTAGCTGGTAGTATAGGATTTTTAGGTTTGGTTGCGCCACATATTGCTCGTAAATTAGTAGGTCCTAAACATAAAAAATTAATTCCAGCAGCGGCTCTTGTTGGAACATTAATATTATTAGTTGCAGATACTATATCTAGGAATTTAATAGCTCCTATGGAGATTCCAGTAGGAATAGTTGTAGCAATAATAGGTGTTCCATACTTTATTTATTTAATGTTAGCAGAATAAGATATTTATTTAGTGATAATTAGGTGGCTTTAAATAGCTAGGAGGAGACAAATATGAATTGTATAAGTACTAAAAATTTAAATATTTCATATGGAAATTTAGATATAGTAAAAGATTTAAATTTAAATATACCAAAAGGAAAAATAACTACGATAATAGGTGCTAATGGTTGTGGAAAATCAACAGTACTAAAAACTATAGCTAGAATCATACAACCTAAAAGTGGTGATATTTATATAAATGATAAAAATATAAAAGAGCAAAGCTCAAAAGATTTAGCTAAAACAATGGCTGTACTTCCTCAAAGCCCTCAAGCGCCAAGTGGACTTACTGTGGAAGAACTAATAGCATATGGAAGATTTCCACACCAAAAAGGATTTGGAAAGTTAAAAAAAGAAGATACAGACATAGTTACATGGGCATTAGAAGTAACTGGGATAAAAGAATTTAGAGATAGACCGATAGAAGCTCTATCAGGGGGACAAAGACAAAGAGCTTGGATAGCGATGGCTTTGGCCCAACAAACAGATATACTTGTACTTGATGAACCAACAACTTATTTAGATTTAGCACATCAACTTGAAGTACTAAATTTATTAGAAGAATTAAATAGAACTCAAGGAACAACTATAGTTATGGTAATACATGAACTTAACAATGCAGCTAGATTTGCAGATCACATGATCGGTGTAAAAAAAGGAAAGATAGTATGTCAAGGTGACGCATATGAAGTAATGACAAAGGAAAATCTTAAAGAATTATTTAATATAGATGCAGAAATTGTACAAGATCCTAGAACTCATAAACCAGTATGCATAACTTATGACATGGTAGGATAGGTAGAATTTATGGATAATCAACGAGCATTAAAAGAAGAAAGAATAGTAAGTTTATTAATTAAATACTCAGTACCAGCTATATTAGCGATGATGGTAACATCTTTATATAATACTGTAGATAGAGCTTTTATAGGATCTATAAAGGATGTAGGAGCACTTGCTATATCAGGTCTTGGAGTAACAATGCCTTTGTTTACAATTTTAGGAGCATTTTGTGTTGCAATAGCAATTGGAGGTAGCACAAATATTTCGATAAAGTTAGGAGAAGGCAATAAAGAAGAAGCTGAAGAAATTTTAGGAAGTACAGTTGCTTTAGAATTAGCGGTATCAATAGCAATATTACTTGTAGGAATTTTCTTTTTAGATGATATACTTTATATATTTGGAGCAAGTAATCATACTATTAAATATGCTAGAGAATATATGAGTGTAATATTTGCAGGTGCGTGGTTTAACTTACCTGGATTTGCTTTAAATAGTGCAATAAGAGCTGAAGGGAATCCTAAGTTAGCTGCAAAGATGATGATAATAAGTTGTATTCTAAATTTAATATTAGATCCTATATTTATATTTGGATTTGGAATGGGAATAAGAGGAGCAGCTGTAGGGACAGTAATCTGTCAATTAGTAGTGTGTCTTTGGTCTACACATTATTTTACATTAGGAAAATCAAATTTAAAATTAAAATTAAAGAATATAAAATTAGATAAAATTTATTTAAAGCTTATAGTAGTAATAGCTTTGACTCCATTTTGTATGGAGCTTGCAGCAGGATCAATACACCTAGTTACAAATAGAGTGCTAAAAATATATGGTGGAGATTTAGCAATAGGTGCTATGACAGCAGTAACATCAATATCCTTAATGTTCTTAATGCCAGTGTTTGGACTAAGTCAAGGAATGCAAACTATAATTGCATATAACCATGGAGCAAAACAGCCAGAACGTACAAAAAGAACATTATTACTAGCTATACTAGCTGCAACAATTATATTAACAATTGGATGCATACTAATTAAGTTATTCCCTAAGGTATTTGTAGGAATATTTACAAAGGACTCTGAACTTATGAACTTAGCTATTAATGGTATAAATATAAACTTAATAACACTTCCGACAATAGGAATTTCAATTTTAGGAGCGGTGTATTTCCAATCAATAGGAAGTGCTAAAAAATCTATGCTTTTAAGTCTATTAAGACAAGTAATAATATTAATACCAGTAATACTTTTAGTACCAAAGTTCTATGGATTAAATGGAGTATGGGCATCTCAACCTATTGCAGATATAGGAGCAATGGTGATAGTAATGATATTTTTAGCAAAAGAGTTTAAGAAAAAGGAAAGTATGGTAGAGAATATATAAATAAAAACACTGTCTATATAGACAGTGTTTTTATTTATATTATTTAATTGATTTTTAGATTTTGTAATGGCTGAAAAATTATATTTATAAGTTAATTATATATAGTATCATTATTGTACATAAGAAGTTATTATTTTCATATGTATATAATCAATAAAATTGTAAAATAATATATGTAGAAGTAAATAGAGCAACGCTTTTTTAGCAGTGTTTCCGACGTTCGAATCTCTGTATGTTATGATCCATTAGCTCAGTCGGTAGAGCACCTGACTTTTAATCAGGGTG
>OLNJ01001437.1_pt1 | contig 12486 bp, 10 predicted proteins | sample 1672191 | NCBI WGS metagenome assembly OLNJ01 (sample SAMEA3136657, study PRJEB25190) | human gut metagenome | biome: human gut; feature: human-associated habitat; material: faeces | place: Austria | collected 2013 | reverse complement strand
TATCGGCCTCTTCGCACAGATCGTTGAGGCGAACGAACTGGTCGTTGATGAGTGCCTTGAGGGGGCCAATATAGAGGGCGCCAACGCTTGCGGGCGGGTTCTCCCAAAACTCGGTCAGGATGGGAAAGAAGGCTGCCTCGGTTTTGCCGGAAGCCGTGGATGCCGTCAAGAGCACATTATCTTGCGTGTTAAAGATGGCATCAGCTGCTGCAACCTGGATAGAGCGTAGACTCTCCCAATCGTGGGAGTAGATGAAGTCTTGGATAAACGGGGCGTAGCGGTCAAAAGCGTTCACGGGGCCTCCTTTCAAAAGCGAATCTCTCAATGCGGCGGGCAGTGGCTTGCTGCATGACTGCCTCAACGTTTGCCCAGATAAAACCTGCCAAAATAAACCTGTCCCTTTTTGGCAGGTTAGATGGTGAATTCGGCGAAGTTACGGTCGCCGCCTGCGGTGTCGGTGTCGCCTGTTGCGGTTGCCGGCGCCAGCGCGTCGCCGCCGACGCTTTGCAGTAACTCGGCCACGTTGGCATCGGGGTTTTGGCATAGGATGTCGAGCAGCTCGATAAAGTCACGAATGACCTCACGCGGCGTCAAGTGCGTATCGGCTCCCACGCGGCCAAACTCAATCTTGAGAAAGTCCACCAAGTCGTTCTCGGTAAGCGTGGGCGTCCAGCCAAAGTAGCCGGCATGGATCTGCATGAGTTTTTCGATGAGCACCAGCAGCTCCTCATAGGTGAGTGGCTGCAGACGAATGATGGGCGCGAGCATGTCCTTAAGGTCCTCGCGCGCAAAGCGGCCCTGAGCGAGTCGGCTGCGCAGGGCCTCGTAGGAGAACACGCCGCGGCGGCGGTCTTCGATGGAGGTTGGCGTGCCGCCCATAATCATGCCCAGGTACTGCGCTTTACCCTGGAGCGTGTCGTTGTACATGGTCAGGATTTTCTCGTAGTTGTACTGGCGCGTGATGGCGTTGGGAATCTTATACAGATTCACGAGTTCGTCGATGAGCACCAGCATGCCCTTGTAGCCGCTGCAAACCAAAAAACGCGCGATGAGTTTGACGTAGTCGTACCAGTCGTCATCGCTGATGATGGTTGAGGACCCCAGTTCGGCGCGAGCCTCGCTCTTGGTGCGGTATTCGCCGCGGATCCATTTGGCCACGCGGCTCATGGTCTCTTCGTCGCCCTCGGATACGGCCGTGCGATAGCGGCGGAGCATGCGGGAGAAGTCGAAGCCGTGGACCATCTCCTCGAGCGGGGCCAGTTGGGCATTGACGACCGACTCTTCGACCTCGGCACACGAGGCGACCCAGCGATCCAGGATAAGGTTGAGCGCACCGCCCTCGGGGCGCGTTTTAGTCGATATATTGCGGATGAGCTCGCGGTAGGTGGCAAGGCCCTGCCCCTGACCGCCCTGCAGGCGGCGCTCAGGGGATAGGTCGGCATCGGCGACGACGAATCCCTCGCCCATGGCGTGCGTGCGGATGGTCTGGAGCAAGAAACTTTTGCCGGCGCCGTAGCGACCGACTAAAAAGCGGAAGCTCGCGCCGCCATCGGCGATGAGACTCAAATCGGTGAGCAGGGCGCGAATCTCGACCTCGCGTCCCACGGTGATATAGGGAAGCCCGATGCGCGGGACCACGCCGCCCTTGAGCGAGTTTAGGATAACGGCGGCGACGCGTTTGGGTACGCGGGGCGCTGCGGATGCGGTGTCACTCATGGTCTAGGTATCCTCTCACGTCTGCTTCGTAATCCTCGATAATCTGCGGTCCTGCCGCTCCAAACTCGATAACGGTGTCACCCACCAGGTCAAAGAGCGCCTCGTTGATGCTGTCGACGAGCATATCCTCGCTCTGGCCCGAGCGCGCCACTGCCGATGTCGCTTGCACCGCGTTTTGCTCGAGGAGCGCGCGAAGGAAGGCATCTGCGGCGGGCGCGAGTTCGGTCGCGGCGTCAGTGGACGCAGCCGCTGCGGGCGGGGGCGTCGGCGCAAGAAGCGGCGCCACGACACCAAATTGTTCGGTGGAAATGGTTGGCTCGTCGGCCTCGTCCTGCCCTGCGGCCGTCGTGGCCGGTTCGACAAACGCGTCTGCTGCGGGCTCGGTTTTCGGCTGCTCGGAGCCCGCCGTATCGACCTCTGCGAGCACATCGTCCTCGCGCTCCTCATCAATCAAAAGCGCCTCACGCGTTTGTGCGGCGGCGCTCCGAATGTGTCCCAGCTGACTCAAATCGATATCGATCTTGACGGGCTGGTGCGCGGCGTCCCACGAAAGCCATGCCACGATCTCGTCATCGATGATCTTGGCCAGATATTTGGGGACCTTCTCCTCCTTCAGGGGATGGGTAGGGTCTAGGGCCAGGCGCAGGCGTTGGTCGCAGGCGCGCATCATCTCACCGAGCTTGCTGCTTTTTTGTCTGCTGCCGTGGATGCGCATGCATTCCCAAAAGCCATTTTGGCAGCGGTAGATGTGAATGGGGTCCAGGCGATATTCACAGTCCTCGTGGCGCTCGGGCGCAAAGAACACGGCCGAGGCAAACATGGTGTAGGGCATGGCCGTCTCCTCCCCAAACAAGCTCGCTACGATGCCGGTCTTTCGGTGCGTGTCATAGTAGCGCGCAATACGGACATACACGGCGCATGCCACGTGGCGCAGGTCGCGATGGTGGGAACGGTCGAGCCGTGAGTTATTCAGGTTGTACGTGGAGAGGGCGTTTATAGCGGTCATGAGTCGCTCCTCGCCTGCCTCGTCGGGCGGAAGGGGGAGCGTGGGCTCGGAGGTTTTGCGACGCTTGGGGACTTGGGCCGACGGCGCCGGTACAGGCGAGAGGTCTCGCGCTGCGCGGCGTAGCTCGATAAGGGCGTTATCGAACATGACGGTTTTAGAGTCGCGAAGTAGCTTGGGGTCGAGTCCGTGGAAAACGGCGTAATCCTGCAGCCACACGCGTGCAAACCGGTCGATGCAGGGCTCGAAGGCGCGATAGGCATCCCAAAAGGCCTTGATTTTGTTAAAACCATCGAGTGGGTCATCTACGCCAATGCCACAGATCAGCTCATAGAGATACAGGAAGGCAAAGGACGTAGACGTTTCCTCGACGGTTCCGCGGCGCACTTGGGCGCGCCAAGTAAAATAGCCGCGCAGTTGCCGATCGCTCATGGCGTTGTAGGTGGGAAAGTACGACTTGAATGTGCCGTTGTAGGGGCAGTCGTCCTCAAAGTCGGCCATCAGCAGGCCTTGGCGGTAGAAAAGCTCGGCTTCCGAAAGCCAGCGACCCGCGCCGCCTTTGGGGTCATCCTGCCAGCGCGATATCTCGCGCATCTTGCGGTACTGGTCGGGAAGGAAATTCTGCATCTGACGACCGGTTTTGAGAATCGGCTCGTCAGCATAGACTTCGTTTGAGAAGCGAGCAGACTGATGGGTCCGGGCCTCGGCCATAATGCGCTCGATGAGCATCTTGATGTCCTGGTCGGCCACCGTCTCTCCTCTCCTAACGCAGCTTCGGTGACCTCATATCATAGCACAGCATCAAACAGGTGTTCGAGATACCACTACGTAGATAGATTTAGAACAGGAGCGCGTAGATGACGGCTACGACAACGGAGGGGAGCATATTGGCCGTGCGGAAGGTCTGGGGACGGATGAGGTTGACGCCGACGCAGAAGATGAGCATAGAGCCCACGAGCGATAGGCTGTCGAGGGCGGCGGCGGTCATGATGGGGGAGAGCGCGCCGGCAAACAGCGTAATCGTTCCCTGGAATACGGCAACGGGAAGGGCGGAGAAGATGCAGCCGCGACCGAGTGAGGCCGTCATGGTGCAGACGATGATGCAGTCCAGCGCTCCCTTGAGGGCGAGCGTGGACCAGTCGCCGAGCAGGCCGTCTTGGATTGATCCCACGATAGCCATGGCGCCGATGCAGACGGTCAGCGATGTCGAGACAAAGGCATTGGTGAACTCGTTGTCTCCCTCGCTGCCGGTTTTGCGTTTGAGCCATTCGCCCAGGTTTTCGATGTCGGCTTCCAGGTTTATGGCCTCGCCGATGAGCGAGCCAAGGGCAAACGAGACGATGAGCATGGTGGTGCCGGTGGTCGCCAGCGCTTTTCCGTCAATGACGAGCATCTTTTGCATGGTGCCGCCCAGTCCGATAAACAGAACGCACAGCCCCGACGCCTTCATGAGCGTGTCTTGGATGCGGGGTGTGATAAAGCGTCCGCTTATAAGGCCCAGCAGTCCGCCCGCAATCAAAAGTGCGACGTTGATGACCGTTCCCAAACCCGGCATGAACCCTCCCATATTGATGCCAACCTGGCAATCGTAGCAGAACGGGCCGCATGGTGCGTCATGACTCATCCTATACGTTATATAAGTGGTAGTAATGACGGCATTTGGTGCCCAAGCCTCAGCCTCCCATCACGACATAGGGGCTGTAATCGAAGCGCAGCGTCATGAGTCGCTGCGGGGACTCAATGGCCGCGGCGATGATATCGGCATCTCGAGCTCGGTCAAATCCCCCGAGCTCAATTTGATACGAGACGTCTTCCATTTTATGGAGTATCCGGTTATTCAGGAGGTTCTCACCGTCGAATTCCTCGGTTTTGCCCCCGTCCGAGGTTACGGCATACAGGTGCAGTTTTGCGGTGGTCGCAGGGTCGACGACCGTGAGGTTGTCGATTTGGTTGGCCGTGCCCTTTGCCCCAAGCAAGGTGAGCAGGGTGGGGGCTACGACCTCGCCCGATGGCAGAAAAACAACTTCGACGGTTTTAGGGAATGCGATAATGGCTGCTTTGCGGACGGGTTTATCGGTGGCGGCGACCTCAATTCTCGCTGCGTCGACGGTTTCCGTGCGGTCGAGCGCGACCATCATGCAACAATTGCCCTCGTCGATGTCCTCCGGCATGGGATACCCCAAGTTCTCGCCAGCTTGCGTGCCGCCCACTGCGGCGGTTGTTTCGCTTGGCTCGCTGAAAGTGGCTGAAGGACCGCTCGATGGCGGTGTTATGTCGCCTGGTGTTCCATTGTCCCCAGGCGCCATTTCACCGCTGCTCTCGCTGGAGTCGGTTGCGATGTCAGCTGTCGAGGGAGCGAGTCCGACCGCTCCCGCTCCGCTCCATTCCATCTCGAGGAGTGCCGGATCGACAAGGACGTGATGCACATCTTGCGTCTGGGTGCTGATGTCGACAGGACCGGGATTTGCCCCTCGCGTCAGGCTGAGCGATCCGGTCCGCTGTTTGTCCCGAATCTCCTGGCTTTCTGTGTCGCTCGCGTAGAACATCAGGGCGATCTCGCCATTCGCTGTGGCGTCGGTGCCCACCTTGGTCATTTTCAGCGATGCGGTGAATGAGATAGCGGGCTGCGCGCCATCGGCGCTCGAGGGGACGCAGCCCAGGCATACACCTCCTCCGTCTTCGAAAAATGTGCTGTCGAAGGCGACCGTTGCCCCGTCCGCCGAGTCATCGGACAGGGTGATGTCGAAGCGCAGCTCCACGTCGCAGGGATCGCCATCGGCATCAGTTGCAGCCGCACGCCATGTGCAGATGGCGCATCCCGTTAGAGGACCGTCCGTTGTGCGCGAGCGCTCGGTATCCACGACTATCGAGCTGTTCGTGCAGCGACGGAGGCACCCCGAGGTCGAAATGCTTGCCTGCGCAAGCGAGAGGCGTTGGCGCGCGATGGTGCTCATCTGGTTTGTGACGAGACAGTTGACGGCAGGTAAGGGGACGTCTACGGCGGGTGTCGCTAGAGCGGCGACGGGCATGCCGGTGACAAGCGCGCTGTAGAGCGCGGCAACGGGCAAAAGGTTCTTTGATGCCATGGGCTCTCCTTACCTGTTCTGGACGGTCTCGATTTGTGTGGCTACTGGCTGCGTTTGATGTGCAGGCCAAGGCCGATGGCGCTTGCACCTGCCGCGGCGATTCCTGCTGCCAGGAGCTGTCGCGTGTCGCCCGTTTGCGCTAGGGGTTCATGTTGGCCGCTGCGTTCGAGCTCCGATAGATCGACAGTCACCTGTGTGGCAGCTTGCGTCTGCTCTTGTTGGGCAAAGGCGGCGATCGGGGCAAACGTTACAACGCCGATGATGACGGCAAGGACCATCGCCTTAGGCCGTGTGCGCACCGGGCTCGACCGTCCACGTAATGGTTGCGACCTGGTCGCCCGTGCCGGTCACATGGAAGATGTCTCGCGTGACGCGGGCGACAGTGCCGCTCGTCTTAAGCTTAATCTTGTCCGTACCATCGGCGATGCCCTGGTAGCCCATGTCGAAGGATGCATTTTTGGAAAGGTCGAGGCCCGCTTCCTGCGTCGCGGCATGAGCGTCTTGGAGTGCCTTGTCGGGGCCGACCTTAAAATCGATGGAGTTCTGGGCGGTTCCCGTCTTGGCGTCGGCGACGATGCTCCAGGAGTTCTTGGCGCCGATTTTCATGTTGGTAACGTGGATGCCATAGGCCGAAAGATTGTCGATGGTGGTTGTATTCTCGGAAGGGCCCTGAAGCGTGCCATCGGCCTTGGCGACAAATGGGATGACGGTCGGAGTCTTAAACGCGATGTTGTCGATTTCGGTTCTGATGGTCACGTCGGTGGTTCCAACACGTCCCTCCGCCAGAGCGGTGGTCGGCGCGGCGCCCATTGCGAGTGCGAGCGCCAGCCCTGCGCCCACGACGAGCGCCCTGGTCCCGCTCAAGTTCCTGGTGATGTCCATAATCGTTCCTTTCTATTCGTCACGGAACGTTTCCGTGAGGGTTAGACGAAAACGGCACGGGTGCGCATTTTCATAACAGGCGGCAGATCTAGTCTTCGGCCTGCGCAACCCGCACCTTGATGCGCGTGGGATTGCCATGGGCGTCGTAGGTCTTGGCGTCGAGTGCTTGAATCTCGATATACGCCTCACCTTCTTTGATGTCGCCTGCAGGGCAGGTCTCAACGGTCTTGCCGGTCTCGACCACGCCCGATTCATAGACGGTCTCGTCGTTTTGGATCACGCGGAAACGCTGGGGAAACTTGTTATCCTGGACGTTTTGTACGTTGACGCGCAGTTTGCCGCCTTTTTGTAGCTGGGCGACCGGTGCGACCGAGATCGTCATCATGTTGTCGCGGACGATGGCATCGAGCTCGTCCTGGATTTCTTGGCGCGACTTACCCTCTGCCGCTGTGACCGAGGCGCCCGTCTCGGCGATAGGCTTTGACTGCCAGGCGTAAAGGCCGACGGCGATAAGGGCGCAGGCGATGGCCAAACAGACGGCGCCGAGCCTTTTTCGATGTTTTGACCCCAGGGGGCTTGACCGCTTCCGTGCGTTCATGCGGCATCCTTAGTGGTATAGACGCGCGCGAACGTGGACGGATCGGCGCCAAAGAGCATGTGGAGCATGAGACGTCGCGAGTAGATGAGCTCGTCGAAGTTTGGGTCGAGTTTGATGCCGTGGATGTGGGCGATATGGTGGGCGAGTGCCGAAAACGCTTCGGGATCGCAGATCACGTCGGTGGTGACGTGATAGACGGCCGCATCGGGAAACGCCTCCTCGTCGAAGGGCAGAAGATATGGGTCATCGTCGACTTCGATGGCGATGCCGTACTGGGGCCAGTAATATGCCATGGGAACCTCCCTGCTTTTGGGCCAAACCTTCTATTGGTTTTGGCTGTCGATGCCGACCGTATCAGCCACAGCTTGACCAATTTCTGACCAAATGCTTGACGGGTTTACATCGTCGCAGGTGAGAGACGCTAAAAAATATCTCAAGTTTTTTCGAGCGCCAATTGTGCGCGTGGCTGCGATGGGAGGGGCGTGTTAAATAGAGCGTCTGCCGAGAAAACGTCGCCGTTCGCCGAATTGCACAAACGTAAAATTCGCCAATTATGGAGACGGTCTCGGTTACGTCGACGAAACGATGCGGTAACATCTCCCTGCAAACACTGTAGTTAACTAAAGGGGGAGTTCGCGTGTCTGCAGCCATCAAACCCTTCAGCGACGAGTTCGAAGAATATGGTCGCGATGAATCTCGCACATCGGGCGAGGCGTCGAGCATCTCGTTTCCGACAACGGAGGACGAAGTCCGCGCCATTCTGCGAAAGCTCCATGCCGAGCATGTTCCGATAACGGTCCAGGGTGCTCGGACCGGTCTGACTGCCGGTGCCGTGCCCCACGGCGGGCATATCCTCAACACTTCTCGTATGAATCGCTACCTGGGTCTTCGCCGCGACGAGCAAGGCCGTTTTCTGCTGCGCGTGGAGCCGGGCGTCGTGCTTTCGGAGTTACGCAAGCAGCTGGGTAAGAAGGCATTGCCGACCGCTGGCTGGGATCAGGCATCGCTTGAGGCCTACGAGGAGTTCCAGGCAGCTCCCGAGCAGTTCTTTCCCACCGATCCCACCGAGGCATCTGCCTGCTTGGGCGGTATGGCGGCGTGCAATGCCTCCGGTGCCCGCAGCTACGCCTATGGTCCCATGCGCCCGCACGTTACGGGGCTTCACGTGGCACTGGCGGATGGCGACCTGCTCGAGCTTCATCGAGGTCGGGCGCACGCTGACGCACGCCGCTTGTCGCTCGTGACGGCAGGGGGTCGCGCGCTCGAGCTTGATCTTCCCGGCTATACCATGCCCAAGACCAAAAACGCGTCGGGCTATTTCGTTTCGGACGACATGGACGCCATCGATCTTTTTATCGGTGCGTGCGGCACACTCGGCGTCATTACCGAGCTCGAGATCGCCCTGCAGGCGGCACCTTCGGTCGTATGGGGCGTGAGCTGCTTCTTCGACAGCGAGGACAAGGCGGTGTCTTTTACCGATTCCGTGCGCCCCGTGCTGTCTCATGCCGCCGCTATCGAGTATTTCGATGCCGGCGCCTTGGATATTCTTCGCCGCCAGCGCGAGCAGTCGACCGCGTTTGCCTCGCTGCCGGCACTCGACGATGAGGCAAAGGTCTGTGTCTATGTGGAGCTCGACTGCGACGACGAGGCGCAGGCGACCGAGGAGCTGTACCACTTGGGATGGGTTTTGGAGCTTGCGGGCGGCCGCGACGACGCGACTTGGGTTGCGCGCACCGAGGTCGATCGCGAATGCCAGCGGTTCTTCCGCCACGCCGTCCCCGAGAGTGTCAACATGCTCATCGACGAGCGTCGCCGCACCGACCCCACCATTACCAAGCTGGGGTCGGATATGTCGGTGCCCAACACGCGCCTGGCCGATGTCGTTGCCCTCTATCGCCGCACGTTGGCCGAAAGCGGGCTTGAGTCTGCCGCCTGGGGACATATCGGCAACAACCATCTGCATGTGAATATCCTGCCGCGCGATGTGCAAGACTACCGTCGCGGTGGCGAGCTGTTTGCCCAGTGGGCTGCGGAGGTAACGGCTATGGGCGGCGCCGTCTCTGCCGAGCACGGCGTCGGCAAGATCAAAGCAGGCTTTTTGGAGACGATGTACGGCCACGAGGCCATGGTCGAATCGGCTCGACTCAAGCTGCAGCTCGACCCTGCCGGGCAGCTCGGCCGCGGCAACCTATTTTCGGAGAAGCTCTTGGATGAACTCGTCCAGAAAGGGGGCGCGTGAAGATGAGCGAATTCCATATGGTAGTGTGCGTCAAGGCGGTGCCGGGAAGCACTGAGGTCAAGATGGACCCCAAAACCAATACCATCGTGCGTGATGGCAGGCAGGCGGTCATTAATCCCTTCGATGCAAGTGCCCTCGAATGCGCGCTGGCGCTCAAGGACGACTTTATCGGTCTTGGCATGGATGTACGCGTGACGGTGGTGTCGATGGGCATCCCTGCAACCGAATCGCTGCTGCGCGACTGCATTGCCCGCGGCGCCGATGACGCGCTGCTGCTGACCGACCGTGCTTTTGCGGGCGCGGACACGTTGGCGACCACCTATGCTCTCAAATGCGGCATCGAGGCGCTCGATGAGGACTTCGACCTGCTCATCTGCGGCAAGATGGCGGTGGATGGCGATACTGCCCAGATTGGCCCCGAGCTGGCCGGCGCCTTCGAGATTCCCTGCGTAACCGATGTGAGCTGCGTGCAGAGCGCGGGCTTTACGACGTGCGGCTCGCTGGCGCTTGTCCACGGCTGTGACGCCGGCGAGGAGACGGTCTATCTGGAGATGCCGTGCGCGATGACGACCGCCAAGGAGATTGGCCAGCTGCGCATGCCGAGCATCGCCGGCATTCGCGCGGCCGAAGATGCGGATGTGCGGGTGGTCTGTGCTGCCGATGTGAACGCCGACCCCTCGCGTTGCGGCCTTACCGGATCGCCGACGCAGGTCGTGCGCTCGTTTGTGCCCGACCGCGATCAAACGTGCGAGGCCATCGAGGGCACGCCGGTCGAGCAGGCGGCAAAGCTTGCCAAGATTATCGAGGGGATGGCATAGATGAGCGGACTGATAATCGATAGCGAGGCATGTGTTGGCTGTGGCCGCTGCGTTCGCGCCTGTGCCTCGGGTGGCATTGTGGTGGAGGGCGAGCGCCCCAACCGCTGCGCCCATGTGACCGACGGCTGCATCCTATGCGGCGGGTGCGTCGACGCCTGCCCCGTCAACGCCATCTCAATCGAGCGCGATGAGACCACCGGTGCGGTAGACCTTGACGCATATCGAGACATTTGGGTTTTCGTGCAGACTGACGAGTGCGATGCCGTGGCATCCGTGGCCTTCGAGCTCATGGGCAAGGGCCGCGAGCTTGCCGATGCACGCGGCTGTCGCCTGGTGGCGCTGGTCGGCATGGGCCCCGAGGGCTCGCTCGGGGACCTGGAGCATCTGGTTTGCGTCGGCGCGGACGAAGTTCTGATCTGTCGTGACGAGCGCCTGCGTCAGAACGACGCGGAAGTCTATGCTCGCCTCATCTGCGATTTGATAGCCGAGCGCAAGCCCGAAGCCATTCTGTACGGTGCGACCGCTTTTGGCCGCGAGCTGGCGCCTGGCGTTGCCGTGCGCCTGCGGACGGGCCTTACGGCCGACTGCACCGTGCTTTCGATGGATACGGAGACGGGCCTGCTGCAACAGACGCGTCCGGCGTTTGGCGGCAACTTGATGGCCACCATCATTTGCCCCAACCACCGCCCTCAGATGGCAACGGTGCGTCCCGGCATCTTTAAGGCGCCCGACTTTGACTATAGCCGCTCCGGAACGATTGTCCAGGTATTTCTTGCGGAAGACGCCAAGGCTCGTGTCGAGATTTCGATTCCCGCCGAGGAATGGGGCCAGCAGGCTTCGATTGCCGATGCCGAGCGTCTAGTTGTTGTGGGTCGCGGTATTGGCTCCAAGAAAAACCTACCCTTGATGCGAAAACTCGCCGATGCGCTGGGTGCCGAGCTTGGTTGCACGCGTCCCGTCGTGGAGGCGGGTTGGCTGGAGTACCGCCACCAGATCGGCCAGACCGGCGTGTCGGTTTCGCCTAAGCTCCTCGTGAGCATTGGCGTTTCGGGTGCTATCCAGCACCTAGCCGGCATCGGAGGCGCGGAGTGCATCATCGCCGTCAACGAGGACCCAGATGCCCCCATCTTCGGCGCTGCACAGTACAAAGTTGTCGGCGATGCCGTCGAAGTCGTCGAAGAGCTTCTGGCCCAGCTCGGGCGCTAGGCGCCGGCCAGCCAGGCTCGCATCTCTTTCTTTAGGCGTTCCCAGGTCGCTTGCGTGGCGGGATCGGTAAAGGGGCGCACAATGCCAAAGGGTTCGTCGAGCAGGCGGTAGATATCGCCCTGCTCGCGCGCCAGCGCGCGGCTTGCCGGATAGACGAGCTCAAACATAAAGCAGATAAGCCCCACCAAGTAGTCCGCGGGCTCATCGCGCTCATCGCGCGTGACGCAGCGGTGCTCGTCAAAGGCGGCCAGCGTTGGTACCGAGAAGCGGCTGGCAAGAAACGCGTCCTCATTCACTTTGAGGATGGTGTCGACGGTACTGTCGGCGATGGTGCGCATGATGTCGATCTTGTCGCCATCGCGCACAATATCGCAGAAGCGCCGCGTGCGCTCGTCGAGCTGCGCGGGCAGACGGAAATCGCTGTGATAGGCAATGCTCGCTCGAATGAGTTCGTCTTCTACCGGATCGTCGATAAAGTCGCGGATACTTGTTGCCGCGGGCGCATCTGCAGGTGTTTCGCCAAAGAGGACCTCGACGCCCAACGCCGCATGGCTCACGCTTTCGGCATCATTAAACGTATCCCAGCGTCGCAGCTGCTCAAAGCGGCCCATATCGTGCAACAGCCCACAAAGCCACGCCAGGTCAATGTCCTGCGGTGACCAGCCCTGTTCGCGTGCCACGGCATCGCATGCCTCGGCAACGTGGTATGTATGCTCGATTTTGAGCGCGATACGCGGATTGGCGGCATCGTAGGCATCGGTGTAGGTCTTGAAGGCCGCGGCAGCCCGCGTTCGATCGATAGCTGTCATAATGACTTCCTAAAAAGTTGTGTCTTTCTGTGTCTTTCGATCCGGGGGCAATTGTAGGTGAACTCGGTTACCATCGGGCGATGATTCTGCCGCGTCGTTGAATGCGGCTCGGAAATCTTGTCGGGACGA
>OLNJ01001434.1_pt1 | contig 12502 bp, 11 predicted proteins | sample 1672191 | NCBI WGS metagenome assembly OLNJ01 (sample SAMEA3136657, study PRJEB25190) | human gut metagenome | biome: human gut; feature: human-associated habitat; material: faeces | place: Austria | collected 2013 | reverse complement strand
TCTTGAAGGACCGTTGGAAACCATACCGATTTTAATGCCGATTTCCTTTTCTGCAAACTCAATGTAGTTTCTGCAGTTCTCCGGCAAATCCTCATACTTCTTAACATTTGAGATATCGCATTTCCAGCCCGGAAGAACTTTCAAAACAGGCTTGCATCTCTTAAGCTTTGTTGTTGATGGGAAATAGTCGATAACCTTTCCGTCAAGCTCGTAGCCAACGCAAACAGGGATTTCATCAAGATAACCCAAAACGTCGAGAACTGTAAATGCAACTGTTGTTGTGCCCTGAACACGGCAGCCGTATCTTGTTGCCACAAGGTCAAGCCAGCCCATTCTTCTTGGTCTGCCTGTAGTTGCGCCGTACTCGCCGCCGTCGCCGCCTCTTCTTCTGAGCTCGTCTGCTTCTTCGCCGAAAATCTCGCTTACAAACTCGCCTGCGCCTACTGCGCTGGAATAAGCCTTAACAACAGTTACAACCTCTTTAATCTCATAAGGAGGAATACCTGCGCCTACTGCGCCGTAGCCTGCGATTGTGTTTGAAGATGTAACCATCGGATAAATACCGAAGTCTGTATCTTTAAGTGCGCCGAGCTGACCCTCAAGCAAAATATTTTTGCCTGCTTTTACAGCCTCGTAAACAATGCTGAAAGTATCTGCAACATAAGGAGCCAAAGCTTCCTTATACTCCATAAGCTTGTTGAAAATCTCGTCAACTGTGATTTCAGGCTTGTTGTAGAGATTTCTCAAAGTAGCGTTTTTGATTTCAAGAGCGTGAACAATCTTTGCCTTGAGGCTGTCCACGTCGTCAAAAAGCTCGTTAACCTGGAAGCCAATCTTTGAATATTTATCTGAATAGAAAGGAGCGATACCGCTTTTTGTAGAACCGAAAGAATTTTTACCAAGTCTTTCCTCTTCATAGCAGTCGAAAGCCACATGATAAGGCATAACAATCTGTGCTCTGTCGGAAACAACGATATTTGGCTTCGGAACTCCTCTCTCCTCCAAGGATTTCATCTCTTTAACAAAATTCTCCACGCTGAATGCAACGCCGTTGCCGATAATATTTAAAATATGCTGGTGGAAAACACCGGATGGAAGCTGATGAAGTGCAAACTTACCGTAATTGTTGATTATGGTATGACCTGCGTTGCTTCCTCCCTGGAAACGAATAACAATGTCGCTTTCCTGAGCTAAAACATCGGTAATTTTACCTTTGCCCTCGTCGCCCCAGTTAGCGCCAACAATAGCTTTTACCATTTTTTCTGCTCCTTAACAATATATTTTTCTTTATCTTTTGAATATGCTTCCATATGTCCAGCACCTTGAACTAAATATAATCTATCCATTTCCCCATTTTTTTCGTTATACAAAGCTTCACCCATCCAAGTAGGAACAACCTTATCATTATCTCCATGTATAAACAACACCGGAATATCACTATTTACTATAGCATCTTCTGGAGAAATATTATTAAAATCAAATTTATATTTTCTTTTTACTTTAACTCTTATCAAATCATATAATGGCCAAAATGGAATTTTAACTTTCCGAAATTGAAATTTTATAGCTTCTCTAGCACTTGTAAAGCCACAATCCTCTATTACAAATTTAATATCATTTGGATGCGTAGCACCATATAACATAACTGTTGCAGCTCCCATAGATTGTCCATGAAGACCTATATAAGCATCTTCTCCAATTTTATCTTTAATCCACCTTACCCAACTTCCTATATCCTTTGATTCATTATATCCATATGAAGCCACTTTACCTTCACTTTCTCCATGACTTCTCATATCGATAAGTAAAACATTGTATCCTTCTTCAAAAAATATGTCTGTAAACTGATAATCGATGTAATGATTAGCAGTATACCCATGATTCATGATTCATTATTACTACTTTTTTTGAATCTTTATATACTCTATGAAAATAACCTTTAAGTTTTAAGCCATCATAACTTTTAATAATTACTTCTTCAACCGGAATGTTCTGATAATTCCTATAATCAGTTCCAAATCTAGACCATAACTCCTCTAACATTTGTCTTGATTCTTTTCTTTTAGACATCACTGTTTCTTTTAATCCAATATTAACTCCTAAAGAAAGTACAACTAAAATTAGTATTATAATAATACTTATCCAAATCATAAATTGCTTGCACCTCTTAAATTTATCTTAATATCTATAGTATGTCTTTATTTTTTCTCATACATACTAAACGAATTAAAATCTACCATCCTAACTTTTGGCCTTTTACTGTAAAATGACTATCATCATTTTTAAATTCTATATCAAATTCATTATTTTCATCTACATTTATTTTAGTTAAAGTAGCTTGACCCATAACTTCATTGTTCACTTCTTCATCCTTAAAATAATACATTAAGGCCTTTAAAGTTATTCCATGAGTTACTATTAATATAGACTTACCTCTATTTTTTTCTATTATTCTATCCATAGTTTCAGCAACTCTAGCTCTGACACTTTCTAAATTCTCACCATTAGGAGCACACAGTTTAACATCACCATGCATTATAAGGTCAATATTCCATTCTGGATTTTCAGCCATAACTTCATCTGTCTTTCTCCCCTCATAATCTCCAAAGCACATTTCCATTAATCCATCATCTGTTATTACTTCAATGCTCTTGTCACCTTTGATTATGTTTGCAGTATCTAATGCTCTTTCTATAGGACTTGAATATATATAATCAATATGGATATCTTTAATTCTATCTCTTAATTCTTTAGCTCTTTCTATACCCGCTTCAGTTAAAGGCGAATTTCCTCTTCCTTGCAATCTTCTTTCAAGATTCCATTCTGTTTGACCATGTCTAGTTAAATATACCGTAGTTTTCATTGGTTACTATCTCCTTTTCTAAACTTAACTATCTTAAACTAAATCTATTATAAAATCACACTATTTCTTAAATACTCTTTTTATCTTATTACTAAAATTCTTCAACCAGTTATATAACTTATATAGAATTGGATTTTCTTTCTGCTCATTTTCTTCTTTAATAAACTTAAATAAATCAATTACTGGTTCAAGCTTATTTATAGTATCATTATATCCTTCTACTATTCTTCTAGTCTTAGCCTCTGTATCTAAATTTAATGTTCCCGTAATTGTATTTTCCATAAGATTTTCAGGTGCTATTATAATAAGCTTTGAATTTGGATAAAGTGATCTATCTATAGTAGCTTCTTTTGATAGTAACACTACTATGATAACATCACAATTTTCACCATATACAGGTTGAATAGGAGTATTATCAACAATTCCTCCATCAATATATTTTTCTCCAAAAACTTCAGTACTATCATAAATAAGTGGTAATGATGCTGATGCTAAAATCATTTTCTTTCCTGTTTCATCATCATGATCATTTATCCTAAAATATTGAACAGTATAGTTAGGTAACTTTGTACACGCTGCATAACAAATCTTATTCTTTTCCTTTATTTTACTGAAATCAAGATATTTATTAATTATATCAACAGCACCATCATTAGTAATAGCACCATAATTCAATTTATCATTTAAAAACTTCTTAGCTAACTGAAGATTTTTACCACCTAGATAAAGACCTATTCCTCTTTTAATCAACTCATAATTACTAATAGGTACTAGCTTATCCATAGTCACTTCATCCCATAGTTTATCAGCCTTCTCCATATCATCCATAGCAAATAAAACTGCATTGAAAGCACCTATCGATGTTCCTGAAAAAACCGATATATGTTCACTAATACCTAATTCTTTTAAGGCTTTCCAAACTCCAAGTTCATATGCTCCCTTACCGCCTCCACCGGCTAATACTAATCCTATTTTCATACAATACCTTCCTAAATCAAAATTTATTAAAACAATTTAAATCACTATTTTTTTACATTATTATTATATATTATAAAATTTTATGCTGCTACATATATGTCTTTTCTTAATATAGTCCTAATAATTTTAAATAGAATAATTAAAAAACAAGAGTTACTGCCAACTCTTGCTTCTTAATCTTAATAACTTTTATTTAGACATCTCTTGAGATTTTTTATAACATTTATTCATAGCTGATATAACAGCGCTTCTAAAACCTTTAGCCTCTAACTCAGCTACTGCTTCTATAGTAGTTCCTCCCGGAGAACATACCATATCTTTTAATGCTCCTGGATGCATTCCTGTTTCTAATACCATTTTAGCTGAACCAAGTACAGTCTGAGCTGCAAATTTATAAGCTTTATCTCTTGGCATTCCTTGTAATACAGCTGCATCTGCCATAGCCTCAATAAACATATATACATACGCTGGTGAAGATCCACTTACAGATGTAACCGCATCTATTAAACTTTCACTTACTACTTCAACTTTACTAAAGCTATTAAGTAATTTTGAAACTTCATTTATATCATTATCTGTTATAAGCTTATTTGGGCAAACTGCAGTCATTCCTTCTCCAACTAAGGCCGGAGTATTTGGCATTGTTCTTATCACCTTTAATTCTCTACCAAAAGACTTCTCTGTACTTTCAATTGATTTACCTGCAGCAATAGTAACTATAATAACATCATCTTTTACCAAATCTTTTATCTCATTTATTACTATTGGATATAAATTAGGCTTAACTGCCAATATTAATATATCTGACTTTTTTGCAACTAACTTATTGTCAGTTGTAATTTCTATATTATAATTTCCTTTTGCTTTTTCCAAGCTTGGTTCATATAAATCTGACATAATTATATTTTCTGAAGCTACTAATCCGGCTTTAACTATACCACCAAGTATAGCCTGCCCCATATTTCCAGCTCCAATAAATCCTATTATTTTACTCATAAACTTTTCTCCTATCTTATATTTATTCTTTAAAATATACTTAATTATATATCTATATTTCTAATTGCTATAATTACTCTATACTATATTTTTATATTATATATCAATTTCTCTCTCCATAAAATACTTATATTGTGTATAATAGTATTAATAACCCAAGGAGGTATATTATGAAAAATAAATTTTTGAGAAAAATAGCACTTGCTACGCTTGCTTTAGTAACTCTCAATTTCTCTATACCTGCACTAGCTAGAAAATCTAATATACAAAAAGGTGAGATTCTATGTTTCGGTGCAGATTTAAATCACACTCAAGAAGAAGCACTTAGAGAATATTTCAATGCCCCTAGTGATATTGATGCAGTATATGTTGATAATACTGTTGCTTCAAGACAATTAGGTTATACAGATTTTACAGGTGGATGGTATTCTAGTGCTTATGTTAAAATAAACGAAAATGGGACAGGTATTAATGTAAAATCTAACAACTTAACATTAGTTACAAATGGTATGCTAACAAATGCATTAATAACTTCTGGAATAACAGATGCGGATATAATAGCTTCTGCACCATTTCCTGTAACAGGAGAATCAGCTTTAGCTGGAATTTTTGAAGGTGCTGAAAGAATAACAGGCATAGAACTTAAACCTGAAGGTAAGCAAGTAGCTCAAGAAGAAGTAGAAGTAACTTTAGATGTAGCAGATTCCATAGGAAGTGTAGAAGCTACAGCATTAATAAATGAAGTTAAAGCTAGAGTAATTGAAGAAGCTCCTAAGACTACTGATGAAATAAATAAAATGGTAACTGATGCTGCATCTAACTTAGATATAACAATTAATGAAGAAACAAAAGAAAAAATAGTTCTATTAATGAATAAAATAAATGATTTAGATATAGATTATGATTCTATTAAAGACTCTATCAAACAAAATAGCTCTAAGCTACTAGAAGATCTAAAATCATTAGGTAATGAAATAAAAGAGTCAGGAATATTAGAAAGACTTTGGAATTGGCTTAAAAACTTTATTAATAAATGGACAACTTCTCAATAGCAAATCCCAGTACTAACTGGGATTTTTTCTGTATTATAATATTTAAATAGGAAAAAAGCCTTCTTAGTAAAAACTAAAAAGGCTTATAACTTTGAAATATATTCATTAATTAATATACATTTTATCATGAATACTACTTGAACTTTCTTTTTCTTGCAGCTTCAGATTTTTTCTTTCTCTTAACACTTGGTTTTTCATAGTGTTCTCTTTTTTTAGCTTCAGCTAAAACTCCAGCATTAGCGCATTTTCTTTTAAATCTTCTTAAAGCTTGCTCTAATGATTCGTTATCTCTTATTCTAACTTCTGACACAATTTTTCCCTCCCTCCGTAGTAACATATATCGATTTCTACGGCTTTACCAAAACACTGTATATTATATATTACTTAAGGTGATTTTGTCAACACTATGTAACGCTCCAAGTAATGTAAATATTGTGTTTTATAATAAGCTTTTTCTAAATTGATCCATATCAAAGTTTATTCCAGGGCAAGTTTTCTTGCAATTTTCAACTTCTCTATGTCCAATAACTCTCTCTATAGATATATTATATTTTTTTATCAAAAAAGTACACAATTTTTTTAAAGAAATTAATTGTTCTTGCTTAGGAATTTCTATATCAAAATTTCCACTTAAACAAATACCAATTGATTTTATATTCATCCCCTTAGTATGGGCACCAACTTTCATTCCTCTACCTTCAAAAATTTTCCCATCAGCTTCAATGAAATAATTATATCCTATACATTCCCACCCTAACGAAATATGATAATTATTAGTATCATAAAAATTCCATCCTTCTTCTTCAGTGTGATGTATAATTATATATTGTGGATCCTTTAGTTCTTCTAAATTTTCTCCTATATTTAATAACCCTTTATTAATCTTCATATTTTCCCCTCTTTATATAAAAACTATTCATTATTACTGTAGAGTTCATTCTATAAAATGTATATATTCCCCACTAACATCTCTATTAATTTTAGAATTTTTTCTTATAATTTGAATTCACATAATCTATATTATTAAAAATATATGCTTTAATACCTTTCAATATTTATTTTGTATATTTTTTAACACTCCCTCTGTACAAAATATTTCCTGTGTGATATTATATTTTTGGACATTTTTTAACAATTATGTCACATTATTAAATATTAATATTTAGGGGGAACTTATGAAAAAACTAAAAGTTATGTCATTAGCTTTAGCAACATTAGTAAGTGCTACTTTATTTGCTGGTTGTGCTTCTAATTCTGCTAAAGATAATGCTACTCAAGATGGAAATCAAACTACTGCAGTAGAAAACAAATCAGCGGATATTGTTATTATCGGTGCTGGTGGTGCTGGTATGTCGGCTGCAATGCAAGCAGTTCAAAGTGGCGCTACTAACGTAGTAATCTTAGAAAAGATGCCTCAAACTGGTGGTAACACTATAAGAACTACTGGTGGTATGAATGCTGCTGGTACAGAATTACAAGCAGCTGAAGGTATTGAAGATTCAGTTGAATTAATGATTGAAGATACCATGAAAGGTGGAAAAAACCTTAATGACCCCGAATTAGTTAAAGTATTAGCTGAAAATTCTGCTGATGCTGTTAAATGGGTTAATGAAAATGGTGGAGATCTTTCAGAAGTTGGTATGTTTGGTGGTGCAAGTGTAAAGCGTATCCATAAACCAACTGGCGGTGCTGCTGTAGGCCCAATGCTTGTAAAAATGTTTAATGAAAATTTGGACAAGTTAAATATTCCTGTATTACTTGAAACAAAAGCTGAGCAAATCATCGTTGAAGATGGTAAAGTAGCTGGTGTTAAAGCAAGTAATAAAGATGGTGAATTTACAATAGATTGTAAAGCTGTAGTTTTAGCTACTGGTGGTTTTGGTGGAAACGCTGAAATGGTAGTTGAATACAATCCTAACTTAGCTGGATTTGGTACTACTAATCACGCTGGAGCAACTGGTGACGGTATTGCTATGGCTAAAGAATTAGGTGCTCAATTAGTTGATATTGAACAAATTCAAACTCACCCAACAGTTCATCCAGAAACTCAAACTATGTACACTGAAGCTGTCAGAGGTAACGGTGCTATCTTAGTTAATAAAGAAGGTAAAAGATTCGTAAATGAATTACTTACTCGTGATGTTGTTTCTGAAGCTATATTAGCTCAAACTGATAAAGAATCTTATATAGTGTTTGACCAAAATGTTAGAGATGGATTAAGCGCTATCGAAAAGTATATTTCAGCTGGAATTATATACGAAGCTGATACTATTGAAGGATTAGCTGAACAAATCGGTGTTGATGCTACAGCATTAAAAGAAACTATGGATACTTATGCCGAATATCAAGCTGCTGGTAATGATGCTGAATTTGGAAGAGAATCAATGGAAGAACCATTAACAACTGCTAAATATTATGCTGGATTATGTGCTCCTGCTGTACATCATACTATGGGTGGAGTTAAAATAAATACTAACACTGAAGTATTAAAAGAAGACGGAACTGCAATTCCAGGATTATTCGCTGCTGGTGAAGTTACTGGTGGAGTTCATGGTGCAAATAGACTTGGTGGTAACGCTGTTACTGATATAGTTGTATTCGGACGTATAGCTGGTGAAAATTCTGCTAAATACGTTGTTGATAATGGTGGAAATACAGAAGCTACTATTAAAGTAGAAAAAGAAGTTGAAACTGCTAAACCAGAAGTTGATGGTGGATACAAAGATGGTGTTTACACTGGTACTGGAAAAGGTAATGGTGGCGATGTAACTGTTGAAGTTACTGTTGAAGGTGGCAACATAGTTAAAATAGAACTTAAAGACCATAAAGAAACACCTGGTATCTTCGAAGGTGCAGAAACTGGAGTTTCAAATGAAATTATAAAGACTCAAAGCACTGATGTTGAATCTGTTTCAGGTGCTACACTTACAAGTGAAGCTATAAAAACAGCTGTTGCAGAAGCAATAAAAGATGCTAAATAGCAATTCTTTCAATTAATTATATTTACCAAAGGTATAAGATTTGTGTTTTCACTATCTTATACCTTTTTTATAATATCAAATTATTAATTACAATATATCATTAACGATTTCTCATTATATCGCTATCCTTTTACAGCTCCAGCAGCAATACCTTCTATTATATATTTTTGACAAGTCAAATAAAATATTACTATCGGTACTATAGCAAGAACTAGAAGTGCCATCATAGCTCCCATATCAATGGCTCCATATCCACCTCTTAAATATTGAACCGCTGTAGGAATAGTCTTATACTCACTGCCTAATACTAGATAAGGTAACAGATAATCATTCCATATCCACATAACATTCAAAATTGTTATTGTTATAGTTATTGGTTTTAACAATGGTACTACTATAAAAAAGAAAGTTTGTATTGGATTACATCCGTCAATCATTGCCGCTTCTTCAATTTCAACAGGTATAGATTTTACAAAACCACAATACATAAATACCGAAAGTCCAGCTCCAAATCCTAAATATAAAACTATAATTCCAACTGGATTATCTAGATGTAACATATTAGCTATCTTTGTCATTGTAAACATAACCATCTGAAATGGCACTATCATTGAAAATACTATTAAATAATATAAAAATCCTGTGAACTTGGTTTTTACTCTTGTTATATACCATGCAGTCATTGAAGTAAAAAATATTATTACAGCTGTTGAAGCTATAGTAATAAATAAAGAATAACCAAATGATGTTAAAAAGTTAGTTTTAGTAATTCCACCAATATAATTATTCAATCCAACAAAGGTTACAGAAGTAGGTAACTTAAATGGTTCACTACTTATATATAACTTTCCTTTAAATGAATTCATTAATACCATAAAAATTGGTGCAAGAAATAGTATAGTTAAAGCTATTAAAATAACATATAGTAATATTGTTCCTATTTTAACTTTGCTTTTCGCCATATATCTCATCAATTTTCAACCTCCTTCTTTCTAGTAATCTTAAGTTGTATTAACATAATAACTGCAACCAAAATAAAGAATACTACTGCTTTAGCTTGGCCAACGCCTTCATAGCCTACTCTTCCATAGAAGGTTTTAAATATATCTAGCGCAAGCATTGCTGTTTTATTTCCTGGAGCTCCATCTGTTAATGCTAAGTTTTGATCAAATAATTTAAATGAATTAGATACAGTCAAAAATAAACAAATTGTAACAGAAGGCATTACCATTGGAATTGTTATGCTTTTTAATGTTTGCCACTTCGATGCTCCATCTATCCTTGCAGATTCTATAAGTTCTCCAGGTATACTTTGTATTCCTGCTATATAAATAATCATCATATAGCCTATTTGCTGCCAATTCATAAGTAATACTAATCCCCAAAATCCATACTTAGGATCATATGTTAAAGTAATTCCAAAATAGTACAAAATTGAATTTAGAATAATTTGCCATATATATCCTAAAACAATTCCACCAATTAGATTTGGCATAAAAAATACGGTTCTGAATATGTTAGTTCCTTTTAATTTTCTAGTAAGCATATAAGCAAAAGTAAAAGCTAATACATTAATAGTAATAACTGATACCACAGCAAATTTAGCAGTAAAAATAAATGACCTTAAAAAATCTTTATTAGAAAATGCTTTAATATAATTACTTAATCCTACAAACTTTGCATTAGTTACTGTAGTAAACTCTGTAAAAGATAAATATATCCCCATTATAAATGGAATTAAAAAAGCTATAATAAAAGCCACTAAAGTTGGTAATACAAAAAACCAGAAATATTTTTTTATATTCTTTTGCATCTTATTCCTCCTTTTTATATTGCTTCAAAAAAAGGCAGCAACCAAAATCACTGCCTCTTCCTTCTAATATATTTTTATTGTTTTTCTGCTGCCCATGTATCTTTTACAGTTGTAACAACATCTGACCACTCTTTACTTCCTTGAACATATTCAAGTAATGATGCTGCAAATGTGTCTTTAAAATTTTGGTTTGGGAATGATTGGAATATCCAAGGAACACTGCTTATATTAGAGTCTTCCATCCATCTTAAAACTTCCTTTGATAATGGATCTGATGGTTTTTCACTTTCTTCAAAAGAATCAAATGGAGCTATAAATCCCAAATCATTTGAAACGTATTTCTTGCCTGTATCACTTGTAAATAACCAATTAATAAACTCTGCTGAAGCTTTTTGTTTCTCTTCTGAAACCTGGCTATTTATTGCAAAATAATTTTCAGTACCTACACATATACCTTGATTTTCTTCACCTGATACTCCTGTGTATATAGGTAAGAATTTAATATCTTCTTCCTTAACTGTATTGCCATCTACACCATTGATTTGACTCCAAGCCCAATTTCCATTTTGAACCATTGCGCATTGACCTAAAGCAAATTCTGCCATAGAATCATCAACAGTTTTTGCTGATAACAATCCTTTTTCAGTTGTAGAATCTGTTGTGTATAAGTCATAAATGTTCTTATAATTATCTGCATATTTGAACTCTACAGTATTTGCTTCTAATCCTGTTTCTAATACTGTACCTGTAGTTGTATTATCTTTAAATTCATAGTATAAAGGGAGATTTGCTAAATGTGTTTCCCATCTCCACGCATTACCTGAAGACATAGAGGTTGATGCAAAAACACCTTTTATTCCTAATTCATCTTTCTTAGATTGCATATCATCTGCAACTTCTTTTAACTTGTTAAAATTATTAATTTCATCCATAGATTTAACCTTAGCACCATCTAATGCAAAGTATTTTTGCATGATAGCATCATTATATATTATTCCATATCCTTCAACTGCATATGGTATCCCATATACCCCCTCTTCACTAGTTATAGCCATAGTCTTATCTAAAAGATGACTATAAAGTTCTGTGTCTTTTAAATCAGCACAATAGTCCTTCCATGACTGATATCCAACAGGTCCATTTAACTGGAATATTGTTGGTGCATCTGATTTTGCCATTTCTGATTTTAATGTTTGTTCATAAGTACCACTTGCTGCAGTTTGAACTTTAACTTTAACACCTGTTTCAGACTCATAATCCGCAACTATTTTGTCATATACTTCAGCAATTTCTGGTTTAAAATTTAAAAAGTAGATTTCTGTAGCCGACTTATCTGTATTTTCGCTATCTTCTGTCTTTGTAGTACTATCTCCTTCTGTCTTTTCAGTGGTACTACTTCCACATCCTACAAATGCACTTGCAATAACTGCTGTAGCTATAGTCATTGCTAATAACTTTTTGATTTTCATAACTTTTCCCTCACTTCTTAATACTTTTATAATAAAAATCGCATTCTTATTAGAATACTTTTTTATAAACTTAGAAAATGTTGTCAAATTAGATAGTACTACATCCTCTACTTGATATATATCGGTATCGGTTCTAAAATAATATTAATAATTTCACTTTAAATTTTTCTTAATATATATATATTGAATATTTATAGAAATATTCAATTAACTTTATTAATAAAAAAAGACTATGAGATTATGTAAAACCTCACAGTCTTTAATATATAAATATAATTCAAGGGAAAACTTATTTATACTTTTCATTTATAAACATCTTCAATCTTTCCATCTGAAAGCTTAATACTTAC
>OLNJ01001424.1_pt1 | contig 12605 bp, 12 predicted proteins | sample 1672191 | NCBI WGS metagenome assembly OLNJ01 (sample SAMEA3136657, study PRJEB25190) | human gut metagenome | biome: human gut; feature: human-associated habitat; material: faeces | place: Austria | collected 2013 | reverse complement strand
ATAAAATATGTGATCAAATATCAGATGCAATTTTAGATGCATTACTAGAAAATGATAGTGAATCGAGGGTAGCTTGTGAAACTACAGTAACAACAGGACTTGTACTTGTGGCAGGGGAAATAAGTACAAAAGCTTATGTAGATATACCAAAGTTAGTAAGAGAAACAGTAAGGGAAATTGGATATGATAGGGCAAAATATGGATTTGACTGTGATACTTGTTCAGTTATAACTTCAATAGATGAACAATCTGGGGATATTGCCATGGGAGTTGATGAAGCTTTAGAAAATAGAGATGGAGAGCAAATCGAAGATGAAATAGAAAAAGTAGGTGCTGGAGATCAAGGAATAATGTTTGGTTTTGCATGTAATGAAACTGAAGAGTTAATGCCGCTTCCAATTTCTTTAGCTCATAAATTAGCAAGAAGATTAACTGAAGTTAGAAAATCTGGATTATTAGACTACTTAAGACCAGATGGAAAAACTCAAGTAACAGTAGAGTATGAAGGAAATACTCCTATAAGAGTACACACTGTTCTAATATCTACTCAACATGGAGAAGAAGTAAGTAATGAAGCAATAAGAGAAGATTTAATAAATCATGTAATAAAAGAAGTTATACCAGCTGAGTTACTAGACGAAGAAACTATGATATATATAAATCCAACTGGAAGATTTGTTATAGGTGGACCACAAGGTGATACTGGTCTTACAGGAAGAAAGATAATAATAGATACTTATGGAGGATACTCAAGACACGGAGGAGGAGCATTTTCAGGAAAAGATCCTACAAAGGTTGATAGATCAGCTGCATATGCTGCAAGATATGTTGCTAAAAATATAGTTGCAGCAGGACTTGCTAGTAAGTGTGAAATAGAACTTGCATATGCAATAGGTGTTGCAAGACCATTATCAATATTTATAGATACTTTTGGTACTGGTAAAGTTAGTGAAGAAAGACTAGTTGAATTAGTTAATAATAACTTTGACTTAAGACCTGGAGCTATAATTAGAGATTTAGGGCTTAGAAAGCCTATATATAAAAATGTAGCGGCTTACGGTCATTTTGGTAGAACTGATTTAGATTTACCATGGGAGAACAGATAAAGCTGAAATGTTAAAAAAAGAAGCTTTAGAATTTATAATGGCTTAACATATAGAGGAATAAGAAATACCCCTTTTAAGTAATAGTGGAAATAAACCCCATGATATTATTTAAAGGGGGTATTTTTATTTAAATATACCTCATTTTTAATAATTTATATTTAACAGTTTTTTCTAGATTTTAACAAAATTAACCAGGTTCTTACCGCTATTTAATATAAAGTTAATACATAAATATTAATATAAACATGCGAATAAGAAATGAATAAAAAATATTTATATAAATGATGGAGGAAGAGTAATGCTTAGGAGAAAAAATATTATAAAAAAAATAGTGGGTGTATTAGCTTTATCAATGGTTATAACAACATATGTTACTGGATGTCAAAGTAGTAAATCAGGCGAAAATGAAATTGATACTTCGAGTTTAACGATACAAGAAATAGAAGAAAAAGCAAAAGAGGAGGGTAAGTTAGCATCATTAGGTATGCCAGATACTTGGGCAAACTGGGTTGAAACATGGGAAGATATAGAATCTAAATATGGCATAAAACATAATAATACAGACATGTCTAGTGCAGAAGAAGTTGCAAAATTTGATGCGGAAAAAAATAATGCAACTGCAGATATAGGAGATGTAGGGATTTCATTTGGACCAATAGCTGAAAATAAAGGAGTTACAATGGCATATAAAACTTCATATTGGGATGAAATTCCAGACTGGGCAAAGGATGATGATGGTGACTGGATAGTAGGATATACAGGTACTATAGCTATTATAACAGATAAAACAAAGGTAGATAAAGCTCCACAAACTTGGGAAGATTTAAAAAATGGAAACTACAAAGTTTGCGTAGGTGATGTAACTAAAGCTACCCAAGCACAGAATGCAGTATTATCAGCAGCCTATGCTTTTGGTGGAGATGAATCAAATCTACAGCCAGGAATAGATTTTTTTGCAGAGTTAGCTAAGAATGGTCGTATATCATCAATATCAGATGCAAAACCTGCTAACTTAGAAAAAGGGGAAATAGAAGTAGCATTTTTATGGGATTTTAATGCTTTAAATTATGCTGATCAGATAGATAGAGATAGATTTGAAATAACAATTTTAGATGAAGCCTCTGTAATGAGTGGTTATGCAACAATAATTAATAAATATGGTAAAAACCCTCATGCAGCAATGTTAGCTCGTGAATACATATTATCAGATGAAGGACAAGAAAATCTAGCAAAGGGGTATGCTCGTCCTATTCGTAATGTTGAGTTATCAGAAGATGTAAAATCGAAATTATTAGATGATTCAGAGTATAAGAATGTAATAACAATATCTGATTATGAAGCTTGGGAAAAATCAGCAGCAGAATTACCACAAAAATGGCAACAAGAGGTGTTAGTACATGTTAAATAAATTAGTTTTAATTGTTTTAGATGGGCTTTGCTACGATGTAGCAAAGTCTTAAATGGGATTTTTATCTCATTTAGTTGAAAAAAGGATAGGAAATTTATACAAGGTTAAGTCAGAGCTGCCAAGCATGTCAAGACCACTGTACGAAACTATTTTAACAGGAGTTCCACCATATAAAAGTAAAATTGTGAATAACGGTATAAGTAGATTATCTAATCATAAAAGTATTTTTAATTTAGTAAAAGAAAATGGAGGTATATCTTGTGCAGCTGCTTATCATTGGATAAGTGAATTATATAATAAGGCACCTTTTGACTATTTATATGACTGTTATCAAGAGGATAAAAGTAAATCAATACAATATGGCAGATTTTATTTTGATGATACTTATCCAGATAGTCATTTATTTATTGACGGAGAGATTCTTAGAAAAAAGCATAATCCACATTTTTTATATATACATCCTATGGGAATCGATGATATAGGACATAAGTTTGGAAAAAACTCTAAAGAATATAGAAGTAAGGTCATACAAGTGGATGTTATACTTTCAAACTTTATACCAATGTGGCTAGAAGAAGGTTATGAAGTAGTTGTAAGCAGTGATCATGGAATGAATGAAGATGGAAATCATTGTGGAATTAGTGATGATGAAAGAATTGTACCTTTTTACTATTTTGGAACAAGTGATATTAACTTAAAGATAGATGAAGTTATAAATCAAACTCAAGTGGCACCTATTTTATGTAGGTTAATAGGGATTGAAAAATCATCAGATATGGAAGTATGTATATACTAGGAGGAAATATTAATGAAGGAAAAGTATGAAAAAAGGCTGGCTTTATTAGGTTTAATGCCTTTTATAGTATTAGTAGTAGCATTTTTATTTGGTCCACTACTTACTATGATAATTATGAGTATTCAAAAAACTGGTGGAGGAGGATTTTCTCTAGAACAGTATAAAGAAATATTTACAAATCTATTTTATATTCAATCATTTAAAAATAGCATTACCTTGTCATTAGTAGCAAGTATTATTTCAATTATAATCTGTTCCATTACAGCGTATTTTATAACTAAGTTATCACAAAAAACACAAGATATGGTACTTAACTTATCTAATTTAACTAATAATTTTTCAGGTGTACCTTTAGCTTTTGCATTTATGATAATGCTTGGAAATAGCGGTGTATTTATAATACTAGCAAAGAAGTTTGGTGTTGAGATATTAATGAATTTTAATTTATATTCATGGGCGGGATTATTACTAATGTATGTATACTTCCAAATACCATTAGGAGTAATGCTATTATTCCCAACACTACAAGGTATAAAAGAAGAGTTAAAACAAGCAGCGTTCTTACTTGGAGCTAGTAGTTTTGAATTCTGGAGATATGTTGGATTACCGATAATACTTCCTGGAATAGTAGGTGTTTTCAGTATTTTATTTGCAAATGCTATGGGAGCATACGCAAGTGCAATAGCTGTAGTTTTAGCTATAATCTTAATACTTGCATTGCTACTTAATGATTTTATGATGAAGAAAGTAAGGAGAGATATATAATGAAGAAATTTCCTAAGTTTTTTATAGGGGTGATTATGACAATATTATTTATACCTATACTATTAACATTTCTTTATTCAATAGCAACTAATTGGCATAGCACTGTAATTCCAGAAGGAATAACATTTAAATGGTATGCAGAGATATTTAGAGATAGCAATTTTACAAGTGTATTAATAAGAACATTTACTATAAGTGCAGTGACTGTAGCACTTAGTATAACAATAATGGTTCCTACAGTATACATAATAGTTATGTATTTTCCTAAATGGGAAAGAGCTATGCAATCATTAGTTCTTTTACCGTATGCAATACCTGGTGTTATATGTTCTGTTGGACTTATACAAATATACTCAAAACCTCCATTCTTATTATCTGGAACAGTTTGGCTACTTATTGGAGCTTACTTTATAATAATACTTCCGTTTATGTACCAAGGTATAAGAAATAGCTTAAGAAATATAAATGTTGTTGAGCTTGTTCAAGCGGCAGAAATTTTAGGTGCAAGTAAAACTCAAACATTTTTACAAGTTATTTTACCAAATATTTTATCTGGAATCATTGTTTCAAGTTTATTAAGTTTTTCAATGTTGTTTGGTGAATTTGTAATGACTAATTTTTTAGTTGGTGGAAGATTTGAGACCGTTCAAATTTACTTAAAGAGGTTAATGGATACAAGTGGTCATATGGCTAGTGCAATAGTAATAAGTTATTTTCTATTTATATTGATAATAACTTCAATAGCTATAAAAATATCAAAAATCTCATCTAATAAGAAAAAAGAAAAAATAAATGATGAGGAATTATCAAGAATAAAAAATAAGTTTATAGGTTTAAAGCCAAAAGTTGAGGAGGTACTGTAATATGAGTTATGTTGAAATAAAGAGTATTCAAAAAAGTTTTAATAATATTAAGGTCTTAAAGGATATAGATTTTTCTATAGAAAAGGGAGAATTCTTAACTCTTTTAGGTCCTAGTGGTTGTGGTAAGAGTACCCTTCTTAGATGTATTGCAGGACTTAATAATTTTGAAAATGGTAGTATTATTATAGATAATAAGGATATTGGTAATGTAAAGCCTAAAGATCGTCAGGTAGGTATGGTATTCCAATCTTATGCCTTATTTCCAAATATGACTGTATATGAAAATATAGCTTTTGGTTTGAAAATTAAAAAGATACCAAAAAAAGAGATAGATAAAAAAGTTAAAGAAATGATAGAGATAGTTGAGCTTAATGGAAAAGAGGATAATTATATAACTGAATTATCGGGGGGACAGCAGCAGCGTGTAGCTTTAGCTAGGTCTATAGTAACAGAACCAAAAGTGCTATTATTAGATGAACCTTTAAGTGCATTAGATGCTAAAATACGTAAGAACCTTCAAGTACAAATTAGAAAAATACAAAAAAACTAAACATGACTACAATATTTGTAACTCATGATCAAGAAGAAGCAATGACAATGAGTGATAAAATTATAGTTATGAATAAGGGTTATATAGCACAAATTGGAGGACCAGAAGAAATTTATAAACATCCAGCAAATGAATTTGTTGCTAGATTTATAGGAAATTATAATGTATATAATAAAATAGAAGGTAAAAAGTTATTAAATATAAAATTAGAAAACAGCATAGCTATTAGACCAGAAGTAATAAGTATATCAAAAGAAAATGATAAAGATAAATTAGAGAATTATTATATAAAAGCAAAGGTTAATCAAAAATATATGGTTGGAAGTATAGTAAGATATGAGTTATATAAAGATGATATTAAAATTTTAGTTGATATGCTAAATCAAGATAGTCTGATAAGTGAAGGTTCTGAAGTTTATGTAAAAATACCTAAAAAAGATGTGATACATTTTAATGAAGAGGATATATCTGCAGATAAGATGTTAGCTGTTTAAATTGAATAAGGAGATATATATGAGAGACGGACATGTACATTCTAAATATTGCCCGCATGGGACTAAGGATACATTTGAACAATACTTAGAGAATGCTTTAAAGATTGGTTTAAAGGAAATAACTTTTACAGAGCATCTTCCTTTACCTATAAACTTTAAAGATCCTTCACCTAAAAATGATAGCGCTATGAAATTATGTGATATAGATAGTTATATTAATGATATTAATAATATTAGGGGTAATACTTCTATTAGGAGACGATTTATTAGAGTTCATATTCTGTGAAGATAATGCATTGATTTGGATAATATTAATAATTTTAGTATTAACTAACTTAGACTTTTAATGATGTATACTGTTAGGTTTAGTAAGGGGGTCCTTGTATAAGGCCTCTTTTTCATGCGTATTTAATACATAAGTTAATAGTAATCTTAGAAAATATTATGATAGAATTTTAAATGCATAAAAAATAATAACACTTTTTTGATTAAAGCATAGTATATAAAAGAAGCGGTATTGTAACGACAACTAGGGACTTACAGAGTAATAATTTATAAGTAAGGGGGAGGTTGTATGACAAATAAACTAAGTAGAGTATTTGAAACATTTGGAGGTGGAGGATGGTGGATAATAATATTATTCTTCCTATTCTTAGCATTCCAAGATTGTTGGGTTGATATTTGTATAACTGACTGGATTCCATTTTTAATTTTACTACTAATTGTTTGTTCATGTTCAATGGGTTTTGATGACGACTGTGGATGCTTCGATAATAGCAACTTTGATTGTAACTGTTAATAACTTTAAGGAGATGTCTAAGATTAAGCTTTAATTATAGATATTTAGGGGCCAATGGCCCCAATTTATCTTATTATTAGTAGCGTTTTAGAGATCTCTTTTTATATTGAAAAATGTTCCAAAAAATTTATGAATAAGTATTTAAGAAAATAATATTAAATATTATCACAAATAATACAACCTGCATATTATATCTTAAGAGCGAAAGCTCAATAATATCAACAGGAGGTAACTTAACAATGTTAGATAGATTTTTTGGAGACGATGGATTCTTTGGAGCAGGAGCTTGGTGGATAATAATATTATTCTTCTTATTCTTAGCATTCCAAGATTGTTGGGAAGATATAGATATTTGTGCATGGATACCATTCTTGATACTACTATTAATCGTGTGCTCATGTGGTGGATTTGGTATAGATGATGGTTGTGGATGCTAGATAAAATCATTTAAAATTCAGAGTATAATTTATAAAGGGCCTATTTGTATTTCTCAAGTAGGTCCTTTATATTATATATGTATGTAAAAAAATGTAAAAAATATTGATTTTTTTTAAAATGATATATATAATAATTAGAGAATAATAACTATATATTAAAATGATAACGAATCCATGAAGGATAAGTAAGCTCAGTGAAAATGACAATTAATCCATGAAGGATAAGGCAGGGCTATGCTTTATTCTTCATGTTTTTTTTTGCATTTTTTTAAATTGTAAAAATATAGTTAAAAAGGAAATTTTATTAGCAAAAATATTGGGGGGAATAATAATGAAAGTAAAAAGATTAAGGAAAGTTGTAGCATTAGCTTTAAGTGCTATGCTATGTATAGGTGCAGTAGGGTGTGCTAAGGATGTAAGTTCAAGTGCAGATGCTGCAAAAACAGAAATAGTATATGCTTCAACTAAAGATATAATGGATATTAACCCACATTTATATACTGGAGAAATGGCAGCCCAAAATATGGTGTTTGAGTCTTTAGTAACAATCAATAATGATGGGGAGATAGATCCATGCTTAGCTACAAGTTGGGAGATATCAAAAGGTGGTTTAGAATACACTTTTAAACTGAGAGAAGATGTAACTTTCACAGATGGAGAAAAATTTAATGCAGATGCAGTTAAACAAAATTTTGATGCAGTATTATCAAACTTTGATAGACATGCCTGGTTAGAACTAGTAAACCAAATAGACAAAACAGAAGTAATTGATGAATATACTTTTAAAATGACATTAAAAAAAGCATATTACCCATCATTAACAGAATTAGCATTAACTAGACCTTTTAGAATGATATCACCAAAATGTTTTATAGATGGTGAAACTAAAAATGGTGTAAATGGATATGCAGGTACGGGACGTTTTGTGCTTAGTGAACATGAAGATGATCAATATGCAGTATTTACAAGAAATGATAACTATTGGGGAGACAAAGCAAAAGTTGAATCAGTAAAATGGACAGTGATGCCTGATACAGAAACTATGTTATTAGCCCTTGAAAATGGTGAAATAGATTTAATATATGGAGCTGATGGAGATCAAATAAATGCAGATTCATATAAAAATCTTATAGAAACTGGTGAGTATGAGACAGCTCAAAGTAACCCAACAGCAGCTAGAGCAATTTTATTAAACTCAGCATCAGATATAACAAAAGATGTTAAGGTAAGAAAAGCCCTTCAACATGCAGCTGATAATGGTTCAATAGTTGAAGGTGTTTTAAATGGATTAGAAAAAGAAGCAGACACTCTACTTCCAACAACTACCCCATACTGCGATGTTGAGCAAGAAATATATGATTACAATAAAGATAAAGCAGCAAAATTATTAGAAGAGGCTGGATGGAAATTAGAGTCTGATGGATACAGGCATAAAGATGGAAAATTATTAGCATTAGATTTCTACTATAACTCTGATAATGCTCAAGAAGGTACTATATCAGAATATTTACAAGGTAACTTCAAGGAAGTAGGGGTTAAACTTAATGTAACTGGTGAGGAAACTCAATCTGTAAAAGACAGACAAAAATCAGGAGACTTTGATTTACTTTATTCTTTATCATGGGGAACTCCATATGATCCACAATCTTACGTATCATCTTGGAGACAACCAGCTCATGGTGATTACCAAGCGCAAGTTGGTTTAGAGAAAAAAGCATGGCTAGATCAAACTATAACAGATGTTTTAGTTGAAGTTAGTGATAAAAAACGTGCTCAAATGTATGAAGAAATATTTAGTTACATAGCTGATCAAGCAGTATATTTACCTATAAGTTACTCAACAACTAAATCAGTTTATTCTTCGAAACTAAAAGGTATAGAATTCTTACCTTCTCAATATGAAATACCATTTGAAAAAATGTATTTTGAAGAAACTAAATAATTAAAAATTGGAAAATCTATTAAATTATAAGCAAAAAATATAGTGATTATATTTTTTGCTTATAATTTATATTTTTATAGGGAAATAAGAAAGGGAGAAATATAGTATGAAAAAGTATATAGGGAAGAGATTAATAAGTTTACTTCCCATATTATTAGGAATTACTTTTTTAGCTTTTGTGATTATAAATTTAAGTCCAAGTAATCCAGCAGAAGTAGCTCTTCGTGTAAACAATATAGTTGCAACAGAAGAAGCTATTGCAAGTAAAACTATAGAATTAGGACTTGATAAACCTTTTATTGAAAGATATTTTTTATGGGTTATAAATAGTTTTAAAGGAGACTTTGGAACAAGCTATGTAAATAGAAAAGATGTACTAGGATTATTTGAGCAAGCTTTGCCTAATACTTTAAAACTTGCATTTGTTGCTCTTTTAATAACTATAGTATTTAGTGTTGTGGTGGGTGTATTGTGTGCCATATATGAAGGTAGTATAGGAGATAAAATTACTAGAGCATTAGTTTTTTTAGGAACTGCCATGCCGAGCTTTTGGATAGGCATATTACTTATATGGATGTTTTCAGTAAAAATGAAAATATTCCCAACTAGTGGAATGACAGCACCAAATGCCGTCGTTTTACCATCTATAACTTTATCTTTAGGATATATATCTACATATGTTAGGCTTATAAGAAATAACATGGTTCAAAATAAACATGAAAACTATGTTTATTATGCAAGAATAAGAGGGCTTAAAGAAAGTACCATAATAAAACATATATTTAAAAACTCTTTACAAACATCAATAACAGCTTTAGGTATGTCTATACCTAAGTTAATAGCAGGTACTGTAATAGTTGAAAATATATTTGCTTGGCCAGGAGTTGGAAGATTATGTGTAACAGCTATATATAATCGTGATTTTCCAATAATACAAGCATATATACTTTTAATGGCTGTAATGTTTGTTGTATGTAATTTATTAGTTGATGTTGCATCTGCATCTATTGACCCAAGAATGAGAAAGGAGTAATTTAAATATGGAAGTTTGGAAAAGGTTTAAATCGGACAAGCTTGGTATGTTTTGTTTAATAGTTCTAACATTTATATTTTTAGTTGGTATATTTTCTAGACAATTAGCTCCAAATGATCCAACAGCAATAGACGTAGCAAATAAATATGCTGGTTTTTCATCTGAGTATCCTCTAGGTACAGATCAATTAGGAAGATGTGTTTTATCTAGATTGATGTATGGAGCAAAGACCACTTTAATAATATCTTTAATAACAATGATATGGACTATAGGTATAGGTGGAATTCTAGGTTTAATATCAGGATTTTTCAGAGGTTGGGTAGATGAAGTTATCATGAGAATATGTGATATAATGTTATCTTTTCCTAGTGAAGTCATGATACTTTCTATAGTAGGTATTTTAGGTATTGGAGTGAAAAACATAGTAATAGCAACAGTTTTAGCTAAGTGGGCATGGTATTGTCGTATGATAAGATCCATAGTTATACAGTACACGGATAGTAATTATATAAGATTTGCAAAAGTTTCTGGATGTAGTCATTATCATATAATCACAAAACATATCTTACCAATGACTATGGGAGAGATAGCAGTTCTTGCAACTTTAGATATGGGAGGAATAATACTTAACATATCAGCACTATCATTCTTAGGTCTTGGAGTGCAAGCACCAACAGCAGAATGGGGAATGATGTTAAATGAAGCTAAAGCTGTAATAACAATTCATCCAGAATTAATGCTAGTACCAGGATTAGCTATACTTATAACGGTAGCGTTATTTAACTTCTTAGGTGATTGTCTTCAAGAAGCTTTTAATCCGAAAAATGCTACTTTCAAGAAGGAGGCAGCATAGATGATACTAGAATTAGAAAATGTAGTAGTAAAAGATCCAAGAAGTAATGAGGTAATAGTTCATGGATCTAGTTTTGTAGTAAGCAAAAATAAATGTTTAAGCATAGTTGGAGAAAGTGGTAGTGGAAAATCTATGACGACTAAAGCTATACTTGGACTTACAAATCCATGGTTAAAAATAAGTGGAAGTGCTAAATATAAAGGTAAGAACTTGATAGGACTTAAACAAAGTGAGCTTAGAAAAATAAGAGGCAAAAATATTTGTATGATACCTCAAGATGCAATGACATCTTTTGATCCTTTATATACTATAGGTTATCAAATGATTGAAACCTTTGTAGAAAATTTGGGGATTTCAAAGGAAGAATCTAAAAAATTAGCTATAGAATCATTAGATAAGATGCTAATAAATAACCCTGAAGAAGTTATAAAAAAATATCCACATCAATTATCTGGTGGTATGTTACAAAGATGTATGATAGCCATAGCTATAGCTATGAAACCAGATATAATTATTGCCGATGAGCCAACAACTGCTCTTGATTCCATAAATCAAAGAGAAGTTGTTGAAGAGTTTAAAAGATTAAGAGATGTTACAGGTACATCTTTAATATTTATATCTCATGATTTAGGAGTAGTTCAAAGCCTTGCTGATGATATTTTAGTAATGAAAAATGGTGAGTGTGTAGAATATGGAACGGCAAAAAAAATATTTGAAAATCCACAACATGAATATACTAAATATTTAATTGATACACGCGTATCGCTGACAGAATCATTTATAAAAGCAATGGAAAAAGGAGATACAGATGATGTTTGTGCAGGTTAGAGATATAAAGAAAAGCTATACTAAAATGGGTGGAGGAATATTTAAATCAGATAAAACTCTTGTTTTGAAAGGAATTGATTTTGATATAGAAGAAGGAGATTGTATTGGTATTATAGGAGAAAGTGGTAGTGGAAAAAGTACTTTAAGCAGATTAATACTAGGACTTGAGAAACCTGATTCAGGAACTATTACTATAGAAGGAAAATCAGTTAAACAATGGATAAAAACAAATCCTGGAAAAATGAGTGTAGTATTCCAAGATTACACATCATCTGCAAATCCAAGATATAAAATAAAAGATGTATTAGCAGAATCCTTAATTTCTATAGGTAAAAAGGAAAGTTTAGAAAAAGTATGTATAGAACTATTAGAAAAAGTAGGTTTAAACAAAAACTTAATGGAAAGATATCCTCATGAACTAAGTGGAGGTCAATTACAACGTGTTTGTATAGCTAGAGCCATAGCTACTAAACCTAAATTTATAGTTTTAGATGAAGCAATTAGTTCTTTAGATGTATCTATTCAAGCCCAAGTATTAGAATTACTAGAAGACTTAAAAGAAGAAATGAATATTACATATTTATTTATAGCTCATGACTTACAGGCTGTAGCTAACTTATGTAATAAAGTTTTATTTTTATATAGAGGTAATGTAGTAGAACAAATATCTATAGAAAATTTATCATATGCAAAAAATGATTATGCGAAAAAATTATTAAATTCAGTAATAC